>Ga0180437_10000122_pt1 | contig 167202 bp, 145 predicted proteins | sample SS_ome_4_FD_132410 | JGI IMG/M metagenome (GOLD analysis project Ga0180437, IMG submission 132410) | Hypersaline lake sediment archaeal communities from the Salton Sea, California, USA - SS_3_D_1 metaG | ecosystem: Environmental > Aquatic > Non-marine Saline and Alkaline > Hypersaline >...
CGGCGAATGCTGCCCAAGAACCGCCTCGGAGTGGCGATGCTGAAGAAACTCAAAGTCTACGCCGGCTCGGAGCACCCCCACCAAGCCCAGCAGCCGAGCGTGTTGGAACTTTAACGGAAAGCCCCACATTCATGGCAGCGAGACAAACCGACCAGCAGAAACACGACGACGCCGGCGCCCATGAGGCAGCCGTCAGCAATGCAGAGCCATCTCAAACGGCTGAGCCCGCGGTCGCCGGTCGGTCCGCTCAGCCGCTGCCGCAGGGCGTGCACTACATATGGGGAACGGGCCGACGCAAACGCGCTGTCGCTCGCGTTCGCATTCGTCCCGGCAGCGGCAAGATTCTCATCAACAAACGCGATATGGCGGAGTATTTTTCCTCTGATATCAACCGCCGATCAGTCGTCGCGCCACTTGCGGCGGTTAATATGCTTACATCGTGGGATGTGTGGGCCCGCACCGATGGCGGCGGGTCCACCGGCCAAGCCGGCGCTATCGAACTAGGCCTAGCCCGTGCTCTGGTCAAGGCAATGCCCGAACTGGAGCGAGAACTCCGCGACAGGGGGCTGCTGACCAGAGACTCTCGCATGAAAGAACGCAAGAAATACGGCCAGCGCGGCGCCCGCCGGAGGTTCCAGTTCTCCAAGCGTTGATTGCCGGCAAGACATTCAGCCAATAACCTCTGGGTACCCCAGCGGACATTAGCCCTGACGCTCGCTCGAGACGTTGGGGCTTGTTTTTTGCCATTTCCAGCCCGAACTGGCCAACGGCAGCCAAGAGGTCCGCGAACCCCCCCCCCGTTTTGCCCAAGCTGCCTACTTTGCCGCATAGGTCGCGCTATCCCGTGACTATCGGTGGATTTATAGCGTTGTTTGCCACTTTCCCCCTTCACAAGAATCACCTCCCATGGTATACTGTGATCATCGAAGATAGGTGATTGCCGCGGAGGTGATCGACGTGCCCAAAACAATACGTGCTAAGATCCGAATGGCTCTACTGATTATCCTCAGTTTTGCCGCTATGTGCTGACCCAGAGGTGAGTTATAAATTAGCTCATTTGGCGTGTCACAGTTGGTCCATCTTGGTGATGGACCTGTTTTTTGTCGCCTAGCGTCGGTAGCGCCTCCCGCAAGGGTCAGTCCGTCCCCAGGCGACGCTTGAACTCCGCCTCATCAACAATTTCCACCCCGAGCGACCGGGCCTTTTCGGCCTTGCTTCCGGGCGAATCGCCGACGACGACAAAGTCGGTATTCTTCGAAACGTTCGCAGTTACCCTCCCGCCGGCGGCCTTTATTGCCAGCTCGGCTTCCTTTCGACTGAAACCAACCAGCGTGCCCGTCACCACGACCGTCATGCCCGCCAGCGGCTGCACCTTGCCGGCGGCTGCCACATTTTCAGTCACTTTCACCCCTGCCGTCTTCAGCCGGTCGATCGTCTTTCGCCCGGCATTGGAATCAAAGAACGCGCGGACACTGGCCGCGATTGTCGGGCCGATCTCGTCAATCGCCGTCAGGTTATCCACACCAGCGGCCGCCACCGCATCTATGTGTCCAAATCGCTGCGCCAATATCCCAGCCGCCCGACTGCCCACGTGGCGAATACCCAGCGCCGCCAACAGACGCGCCAGCCCACGATCCTTGCTGGCTTCGATAGCAGCGATAAGGTTTGCGGAAGACTTCTCAGCCATTCGGTCGAGCTCGGCCAGTTCCTCTTCCTTGAGAGAATAAAGATCGGCGAAGTCTTCGACCATCCCCTTTGCCACCAGTTGCTCAATGATCGCCGGGCCGAGGTTCTCTATGTCCATCTGGTCTCGGCCGGCAAAGAATTCGATTCTGGCCGACAACTTGCTTGGGCAGTCTATCGCCACACAAATGAGCTCGGCCATGTGGTCCACCTCACGAACGGGCCGGTGACACTTGCGGCATCCCGAGGGGGCGGTCTTTCTGGGCACGCGTTGGAGGAATTCTTCACATTGGGCGTTGGTGCATTGAAAGGCCCGGTAGCCTTCCGGTATCTCCCGCCATTTCAGTTCGGTTTTCCTGGGGCAGGGACAAGCCGTCGGCGGGGATATCTGCTCGGCGTCACGGGGGCGAGTATCAATGACGACGCTTACAACCTGGGGGATAATCTCGCCTGCCTTCTCGACGATTATGGTGTCGCCGATGCGAACGTCCAACCGCTCTATCTGGTCGAAGTTGTGCAGCGACGCGTTGGACACCGTAGTGCCGGCCAGTTGGACCGGGTCGAACCGCGCGACAGGCGTAATCACGCCTGTCCTTCCGGCCTCATAGGTAACAGCGCGCAAAACCGTCCTAGCCTGTTCTGCGGCATACTTGTAGGCGATACACCACCGTGGATACTTGCTGGTGGCGCCCAGGCGGTCGCGAAGGTCGAGTTCATCGATTTTGGCGACCATGCCGTCGGTGTCGTAGTTGACCTCGCTGCGTCTGGTCAGCCAGTCCTCAACGGTTCTCAGCACGCCGTCGATATCATCGCACACCGTGTAGCGGCTGACGGGCACCCCCCACTGCCCCATCAGGTTGGCAAGTTCGCTGGCCCGGCCTGCGGGCAGGTTGGTTATCCGGCCGATGCCATGGGCGATGAAAGACAGCCCGCGTTCGGCAACAACCCTGGGGTCGAGTTGTTTCAGTGTCCCGGCAGCGCCGTTGCGCGGGTTGGCGAATGTTTCCAGCCCGTCCTCAATGCGCTTGGCGTTGTACGCATCAAAAGCGGGGCGAGGCCAGAATATCTCCCCTCTTACTTCAAGAACGTCGGGCCAGCCATGCCCGCTGAGCCGGAGCGGGATGGCTCGAATCGTACGGGTATTTGCGGTGATGTCATCCCCCCGCAGGCCGTCCCCGCGGGTGGCCGACTGGACGAGCAGCCCCCTTTCGTACCGCAGCGAGACAGCCACACCGTCGATCTTCGGATCCACGATGTAGTGATACGGGGTATCGCCAAGCGTTTTGCGAACGCGCTGATCGAATGCCCGCAAGTCGTCGGCGTTATAGGTGTTGTCGATGCTCAGCATAGGCGAAGCGTGGGTCACCGTGCGGAACCCCTCAAGCGGCTCGCCGCCGACGCGTTGCGTGGGGGAATCCGGCGTTACGAGCTGGGGGTTGGCGGCCTCCAACGACTTGAGTTCGTCCATCAATCGGTCGTAGTGACGGTCGGATATTTCGGGCGCCGCCTCTACGTAATACAGCCGGTCATGGCGTCGGATTTCCCGACGAAGTTCCTCGATGCGTTCAGCCTCGTTCACTCGCTGCTCCTGAAGGACGTCCTATGCTTAAGGTATACCTGCGCGGCGGGGCCTTCGCTTCGTCGCCGGCTTGGTTGCACTCGCAGGCCAGCTGGATGCGCCAGGCCAACTGCGCGGCATGCAAGAATGTTCTGCCCGGCGTGCTAATCGCCGTATATCCAGACATCCAGATCAGGCTGATAATCCAGCAGTTCATCTTCCGCAAAGAATATAGGTATCTCCCGCCGGGCCGATTCCGGGCTGTCTGAGCCGTGCACAAGATTGTATCGCCTGCCCATCGCCAGGTCGCCGCGAACGGTTCCGGGCTGGGCCTGTCGGCCGCAGGTTTCGCCCATCATCTCCCTAACGACCTCGACGACGTCCTGCCCGGCGAGCACAGCCGCCATAGACGGGCCTGCCGTTATGAACTTTATCAAACGGTCATGGAACTCTGTGCCCTCGTGGACCGCATACATCAGGCGGGCCTGATCTGGAGAGACGTGCACCATCTTAATAGCGACAATCTTCAGGCCCTTGCGTTCCAGCCGTGTCAGGATTTCGCCTGCAAGGCGTCGCTGCACGGCGTCGGGCTTGATCAGCACGAGTGTCTGTCCCATAATCAACTCCCAGTGGTTCAGTACAACTCAGTTTGGCCAATCTAGGCCCGCCGAATCGGCCGGTCAAGATTTTCCCGTTCCGTCAGGCGGCCTGCAATAGTCGGGAAACGTAAGATTCAGCAGCCTAAGATGTAACAGAGCGGCGGCATGAAAGGCCAGAGCTATGAATCTTTCGACGAACTACATGGGATTGAAACTGAGCAACCCGTTCGTCCCATCCGCGTCGCCTTTGAGCATGGACGTAGAGAGCGTCAGGCAATTGGCAGCTTCCGGGGCATCGGCGGTTGTGCTGGCATCGCTGTTCGAGGAACAGATCACGCATGAGGCAGAGAAACTGGAGTACTTTCTTGAATACGGCACCGAACGCTTCGCAGAGTCTCTGACCTACTATCCGCACGTGAGGGACTTCACCACGGCGCCGCAGCAGTACCTGGATCACATAACCGCAGTCAAGGGGGCCGTCGACATCCCGATCATCGCTTCTCTCAACGGCGTGTCGGCCGGCGGATGGCTGGACTATGCCGCAGAAATAGAACGTGCCGGCGCTGATGGGCTGGAACTGAACATCTACTTCCTGCCGACTAACCCCACCGTCAGCAGCGAGGCGGTCGAACTGGCCTACGTGTCGATAACGAAGAAAGTCGCCAAGACCGTGTCTATACCGGTGGCTGTGAAGCTCTCACCTTATTTCACGTCCACCGCCGACATGGCTCTCCGGCTGACCCAAGCCGGCGCCAAGGGCTTGGTACTGTTCAACAGATTCTATCAGCCTGACATCGACGTTAAATTGCTGGAAGTCTCGCCGCGTCTGACGTTGAGCACATCGGAAGAAAATCGCCTGCCGCTTCGGTGGATCGCCATCCTGCACGGGCGGGTAGATGTGTCGCTTGCGGCGTCCACGGGCATTCACACGGCCGAGGACGCCGCCAAGATGATCCTCGCCGGGGCCGACGTGGTGATGATGACTGCGGCGCTGCTGAAGCACGGGCCGCACCACCTTACAACAGTCCGTGACGGTCTGACGGAGATAATGAGTTCCAAAGGGTACACCTCCATCGCGGAGATGCGCGGCCTGCTAAGCCACGCCCGCACTATCGAGCCGGCCGCATTTGAGCGAGCCAACTACATAAAGACAGTCGGAAGGTTCAAAGCCGTGGGCACCCGCGAATGAGATGTGCCCCATGGCGCATGAACTGGGATAGATGTCGGCCAATTCCTTTGCCGGAACTATCCTTTCCGGTACACTTACGCCCATGATAATCACGATGGACGGTCCGGCAGGGGTTGGCAAGAGCACAGCTGCCCGCCTGCTGGCGGCGAAGCTGGGTATCACCTACCTCGATACAGGCGCGACCTACCGGGCGGTGACGCTGCAGGCTTTGCGTGAGGGCGTGGACATGGCCGACCAAAACGCCCTTGCCAACCTCGCGCGCCGGGCGGACATCGAGCTGGTTGCCCACAAAGACGGCGTGCGCGTGCTTCTGAATGGGCAGGATGTCAGCAGCGAAATACGCCGGCCGGAAGTGACCAACAACGCACATTACCTCGCCTCCGCCCCGGCAGTGCGCAAGGTGCTGGTATCCTTGCAGCGGCGTATCGGCGCGAAGCTCGGGAGTTTTGTCGCCGAGGGGCGCGATCAGGGGACGGTGGTATTCCCCGAGGCCGATGTGAAATTCTTTTTTACCGCCGCCCCACAGGTGCGGGCCCAGCGACGATGCGACGAGTTGGCGGTCGCTGGCTTGCCGGTCGATTACAAGGAGGTCCTGGCCAACATCGAAAAGCGGGACAATCACGACCGCAGCCGGTCCGTGGCGCCCCTGCTGCGCCCGGAAGGTGCGATAGACATTGACACGACGGGCAAAGAGATCTCCGAGGTCCAGGCTGAGCTTCTTTCCCACATTAGCGAGATGCGATGCAACTGACGCTCTCCAGCTATCCTAATAGCCACCTTCAGCGGCTGCGGTTTTCACCGGAGGTGCAGCAGCTATCGTTGCTCTATCGGGTTGCCCGGCGATTCACGCAGGTGCTGATGTGCTCGCTGTGGAAGGTGCGAGTTTTCAATCGCAGGTACGAACCGGACAGCGGTGGCGTGCTGTATCTCTGCAACCACCAGAGCTTTCTCGACCCTCCGCTGGTCGCCTTTGCCCTGCAGAGACCGATGGACTTCATGGCGCGTGACACCTTGTTCCGCGGACACTTTTTCAAACGGCTAATCGAGATGTTCCATGCATTCCCGGTGAAGAGAGGCGCTGCTGATGTCGGGGCGCTGAAGGAAGCAATGCGCCGACTGAAGGCGGGCCGGCAGCTTGTGGTGTTCCCCGAAGGCACCCGCACCGAGGACGGCCGGATCGGGCCATTCCTGCCGGGGGCCGCTTTGCTTGCCCAGCGGGCCGCCAGGTGGACCGTTCCAGTAGTGATAGATGGTGCGCTGGAGTGCTGGCCTCGCTCTCAGAAACTGCCTTCGCTGGGCAGCATCGTGGTGCAGTTCGGTCAGCCGATTTCCCAAGAGACGGCCCGCAAGTACGAAGCCCAGTCTTTCATGGACATGGTGCAACAGCAGGTGACGCAGATGCAAACGGATGTCCGGCGACGTGTGGGACTTCCTACGTTTGACTACAGCCAGCAGTGACGGAGCAAGCGCAACGAAAGGAAAGCTTCAGATGCCTCAGTTTGAAGGTCTCACCAAGAAGAACTTCAAGCCCGACTGGCAGGGGATGGTGGATAACATCCTCCGCAAGGGCACGCCCGATCGCTGCTACAACATCGAGCTCTTCCACGACGGGCCGCTGCGGGATGCGATAATCAAGATGTTCGACCTGGAGAAGGGGCTGGATAAGAACGATCCGGACTTCCCCCGCTGGCGGTTGCTGAAGTTTCTGAGGTTCGTCGGGTTCGATTACTTGTATTGCGGCCCGGTCGGGCAGAACTGGCAGTTCCGGGCCGAAGGAGTCAACGACACCGTCGGCGGCGACATGTCACGAGGCCAGCGTTACTACATGGACGAATCGCGCGGGCCTATTACGACCTGGGAGGAGTTTGAAAACTACTCCTGGCCCGACCCACGCGCCGGCGAGCTGACCAGCGAGCTTGAATGGTGGCAGGAGCACCTGCCAGACGATATGGCAATATTCTGTCATGAGATCGGCCATTACTGCGAGTACCTCACCTGGCTGATGGGCTACGAAACGCTGTGCATCTCGCTTTACGACCAGCGCGACCTGGTCGAGGCGATCCGCGATAAGCTTCTCGAATACTATCGCGTCGTTCTACCTCGTATCGCCGAACTGGACCGCGTGAAAGTGTTCTTCCCGTCAGATGACATGGGCTTCCGCAACGGCACGTTCCTGGCCCCTGATGACATGCGACACTTATTTTTGGCTGGACACAAGGAACTGGCCAAGATCGCCCACGACACGCACCGGCCGATGATTCTACATGCCTGCGGCAATTTGCACGGCATCATGGACGATCTGATCCAAGACGTGAAGATCGATGGCAAGCACAGCTACGAGGACACCATCGAGGACGTCCGCGAGTTGAAAAGCGGCTACGGCCAGCGGATCGCGCTGCTGGGCGGCATAGACGTGGACTTCCTCTGCCGCTCGGATGAACAGGCCATCCGCCGGCGGGTTCGGGAAACGCTTGACATCTGCCAGCCCGGTGGCGGCTACGCCCTCGGCACGGGTAACACACCGGCCAACTACATCCCCGTCGAAAACTACCTGGCGATGGTGGATGAGGGCAGGCTGTACGGCGGATAGACGACCTGGGGCAGCCTTTCTGATGGGGCCGGTGACAAGCTCTGTCGCCCGTCAGCGATCTTACTGCCTACTCATCAAGAGAAAGCCCAGAGGACTCTGGGTGATGATCATCTGGTCGCCCAGGATGCTCACCGAGCCTTCGCCGGTCGGTTTCCACATGTCCTCGCCAATGAGCCCCTTGACCAGCTCTATAAGCTGCTCCTCGGCGTCAGGTAGTTCTACGTCGCCCCCAAGCCCGTTATCCTCGTAGAGCTCGGCTGACTGGGCGGACACATCCAGGTTGATCCGAGGCCCGACAAAGCTGGGGATCAACATCAGCAAGTCGCCGACATTCACGACCCGCGTGTCGAGGGTTGTGTTTAGAGCACTGCCTGTGGCGATACGCACCATGCCGTCCTTGTCAACCAGCCAATAAACAGTACCGAACTTGTCGCGGCCGCCTGACAGGTCGTCGGTCAGCACGTCCAGCAGTGTAGACATCGATACGCCTGACAGCTTCATCGTCACCGGCGTTTCCCGCGTAACGCCGTGCGGCGCCAGCGACTGCCAGTTAACGACGATGTTCACGCCCACGCTCAGGCGAATTCCCTCGATGATGTCCTGGAGTTGAACTTCATCATATTCCACGTCCACCGTCCCCTGTCGCAGTCTAACTATCGCAGGCGACGATTTACCTTGCCCATCTTGCCCGCCGCGGCCTGATACATCCTGTGACTTTATCTGCGGGACGGCCCTTGCCACGGCCGCCCGCGTGGCATGCACCAGCACCTTCGCCTGTGTGGTTACGTTTATCACGCCGTCGCTGACATACCACGTGAGCGGTTCACGGGGAGCGGCAACCTGGCTGAGCACCAATCGCAGTAAGGCCTCAACGGTCATTTCTGTAGCTTTCAGCGCAACGGGTGTTTTCTCAGTAACGCCGGTCTCGCCCAGAACGGACCAATCGACCTGAATCTGCACATCCGCCAGCTCGCCGCACTTGGCGATGGCTTCTGCAAGGTTGCCTTTGAGTTCCACCTGTTGGACGACGCGCTGCAGCGCCTCAGCCGGGGTCGCATCGGCTGGGCGCGAGGACGCGCTGCCTTGCGCGGCGGCCTCGTCATCGGCGCGGGCAAACAGACCGAAACTAAGCAAAACAACGATGATCACTATGCGAAGAACCTGCAACAGCATGTCTTCTCTCTCAGTGCTGCTGACGGGCACCATCGACATATTATAGGGCCTTAAGGCACGCGCCGCTTGCCATTTACCTCTGCGGCATCTCAATGACGATCAAAAGAAAGACCCATTTTCATGCACGTATCGCCAGCATACAGCCAGTGGGGCGCGGACTGCCGGCTGCATCACCGCGCCGCCAGGTGTCCTGTCTGGTCGCTGAAAATTCTTGCCTGATCTCGCGGTGGCCATCGGCGGGGATAATGGCCCTGCCATAAGAACTTACAGACCAATGTAAGAAATTGCTGGATTTAGCTGCACCTTTTTTCTTCGAAGCCTTAAATACCATTCTTGCGGGAGGTTAGGCGTGTGTAAGGCCGATGTCTCGCCGATCTTTCCACTGAATCGGCAATTGGTAATCCCTCCCGCAGCCGGCTACGATACTGGTAGAGCTGGCAACGGCAAAGCACTCGCTTGCCTTGAAAGGAGTCACGTCGTGGTTGCCAAGGTCCTCATCTCTGAGTCTGATTTCCGCCTGCTGGAATATGCTTACGGCGATCTGCGCCGACATGGGTACGAGGTCATTGTCGAATCTACCCCCGCCAAGGCGCTTAAGCTGATCCGGCAATGGAGGCCGCAGGTTGTGGTTGCCTCGGCGCGATGCCTGTCGGCCTGGGAGGAACGTACCGCTCGGGGGCTGGCTAGCCTTTTCAAACGGGCAGCGGTGATGGTGACGGTTGACACTGAAGACAGCGATATGACCTGGCAGCGCTGGACACAGCGCGGGTGTGAAGTGCTGTTCAAGCCGCTGATCCATTCCTCGGAATTGCGGGCAGCCATCGATCAGGCGCTGGCGCCACGGTCCCCCGCTTCTGTCCCTCCAAGTGGCGGAGATGGGGCCGCGGTGGCGTAAGCAGTTATTGGCAAGCGCATTACAGCAATGCCAACATTGCGTCGCCGAGCGTAGGGCACATCTTTCATGGTCCTGGCCCTCCACCGGGAGGTCAGCCTGCGATGTCGACGGGCCTGCCAAAGTGGGGCATTCACAGGCACGACTCAGCCGAAATGGCACACCAATGGCGGTCGCTATCTTCCATAAGGTCTGTATTAGCAAGGTATTGTGCTCCTGGCACAGTCATTGCACGGTGTTAGACTGGGCGGGGATGCTACGTGATGTCGCTTGGACTGGGCAGCCGGCGAGAATAGGAGCAAAAGAAAAATGGCATCGAAAAAGATCATAGGAATAGACCTCGGAACGACAAACAGCGTTGTCGCAGTGATGGAGGCCCGCGAACCGAAGGTGCTGATCAATCAGCAAGGCAGCAGGACCACTCCGTCGGTGGTGGGTTTTACGGACAAAGGCGAACGACTGGTCGGCCAGCCTGCACGCCATCAGCAGGTCACCAACCCCAAGAACACGGTATACTCGATCAAAAGGTTCATGGGGCGGCGCCACAATGAGGTCTCCACGGAGGAGAAGCAGGTGCCCTACGAGGTGGTGGGCGACCCGCAGGAGCTCGTGAAGGTCGCCGTCCGGGGCAAGCAGTATACGCCGCAGGAAATCAGTGCGATGATCCTGCAGGCCCTGAAGCGCACGGCTGAAGACTATCTCGGTGAAGAGGTGAATAGGGCGGTGATTACAGTACCGGCCTATTTTAACGACTCGCAGCGACAGGCCACCAAGGAGGCCGGCGAGATTGCCGGTTTCATCGTCGAGCGAATCATCAACGAGCCCACCGCGGCATCGTTGGCCTACGGGCTGGATAAGAAGAAGAGCGAGAAGGTCGCGGTGTTCGACTTCGGCGGTGGAACATTCGACATATCGATTCTCGACATAGGCGACAACGTATTCGAGGTGCTTTCCACTAATGGCGACACGCACCTCGGGGGCGATGACCTCGATGAACTGCTGATCGGCTACGTGGCCAATGAGTTCAAGAAAACCGAGGGCATCAATCTCCGGTCGGACCCAATGGCGCTTCAGCGGCTGAAGGAAGCGGCCGAGAAGGCCAAGTGCGAGCTTTCCAGCGCGCTGGAGGCCAACATAAACCTGCCGTTCATAACCGCCACGGCTGAGGGTCCCAAGCACCTTACGATGACAATTACCAGGGCAAGCTTTGAACAGCTTTGCGAACCGGTCTTTCAGCGGCTGATAGGCCCGTGCAAGCAGGCGATGTCGGATGCGAATGTCTCTGCCAGCGATATAGATGAAGTGGTCATGGTTGGCGGTTCGACCCGCATTCCCAAGGTACAGGCGATCGTCAAGGATTTGTTCGGCACTGACCCAAACAAGTCGGTGAATCCTGATGAAGTGGTCGCCATCGGCGCCGCCATCCAGGGAGCGATTCTGGCCGGTGAGGTGGAGGAACAGATGGTCCTGTTGGACGTGACGCCGCTTTCGCTGGGCTTGGAGACTCTGGGCGGCGTTATGACTCGGCTGATCGAACGGAACACTACGATCCCCACCGAGAAGAAGGAGACATTCTCTACTGCGGCCGACAACCAGACGGAAGTGACGATCCACGTTTTGCAGGGCGAACGGGAATTCGCAGGCGACAACCGGACACTTGGACGGTTCAACCTGACCGACATCCCCCCTGCCCCACGCGGCGTGCCGCAGATAGAAGTGACGTTCAAGATCGACGCCAACGGCATATTGAACGTCCACGCCAAGGACCTTGCAACCGGCAAGGAGCAATCCATCGAGATAAGCGGTTCATCGGGCCTGGATCAGAACGAAATCGACAAGATGCGCAAGGACGCTGAATCCCATGCCGAAGAGGACAAGAAGCGCCGTGAGCTTGTCGACACCAAGAACCAGGCAGATGCGATGGCCTACCAGACCGAGAAGATGCTCACCGACCAGGGCGAGAAAGTGCCCGTCGAAGACCGCAGCGCTATCGAATCGGGCATAGGTTCGCTGCGGGACGCAATCAAGACGGATGACATCCAGGCCATCAAGCGGGCGATGCAGAACCTTGAGCAGGCATCGCACAAGGTCGCTGAAGCCATGTATAAGGCCGCTGCCCAGGCGCAAGCCGGCGCGGCTAAACCCAACTCGAAGCCGGGCGACGCCGGCAGGGAGGAAAAGAAGGACGACGGCGATGTCATCGACGCTGAGTTCGAGGTGAAGGAATAGCTCCTGCAAACCGCTCGGCATCCAGAGCAACTTGGCAGCCGCAACGGTTTGCCGTAGGCTGATCTCGCCGGCCGCAAAATAGTAATTAAAAGCCCAGGCACAACAGTGCCTGGGCTTTTTGCTTCGTTGCGCTCCACATGAACAGCGAATAGCACGACAGCAAACGGACGTCGCTACCCCATCTCCTTGTACAGTCCGTCAATGTTGTCGAAGACCCACTTGACCTTCTTCTGGATCATCTGGAGGAACGGGTAGCCGTCGAGTCGGCCGAACGAGCCCGTCGCGGCGATTGGCAGCACCGCTTCGGCGATCATGGCCTCGCACATCAGGTAAGGCACGCACCGCACCTCGGCGACTGAGACTATGTTGACCGAATCGTACCCGCGAACGAACTCCCGAAAACGTCGCATGTCGATATTCGCAGGCCAGGCCTGCGGGTCCTCGCCGCCGCCGATAATCGAGAACTGCAGGGCGCCGTTAGCAAGGTCTATCACGCGCTGTTGCAGGCGAGCAGCGTCGTAGTCAATAACCGCGACAACCTTGCGGTCGCGGAACAGCATATTACCCGGGTGCCAGTCGCCGTGGACAATCTGCTTGCCCCATTCGTTTATCCCCAGCCCGTTAACTTCCTTCGCACAGCGCGTGTATGCGTCATCCAGAGACTGTATGTTTTTCTCCAGTTCTTCCCCGCTGGGCCTGCCGTTGACCGTAAGCGTACGAATGGTATTCCCGATGGCCTGTTGAATGGCCCGGGAATTGTGGTAGCTGCCGGCAGGCGGGGTATAACTGCTCTGAAAGCCCGCCAGAAGCTTGTGGTACAGGCCGAGAATATGTCCGGCGTGATAGGTGCTTTCGACGGATCCGTCGTAATTGCCGCCCTCGATGTACTCAAACATTTCGTATATCTGGTCGCCCAGCAGGAGCATCGAGTTGTTCTCGCGCCGCGTTCCCAACAGGTGAGGCAGAGGGAAATTCTGCGCCGCCAGCGACAGTTGAATCTGGTGGGTGAATGCCACCTTGGCCGAGTCGTCCCGCCCTTTCGCGCGCCGTTTGAACAGGAAGCGCCCCCGTTCGGCATCAATAATAACCTTCGGCGCCCGACGCGAGCCACGTGCGAACTCCTGAATGCTGCTTATCACACCGACATCGTAGTGGCTTAGACAGATGGCCAACTCGTCAGTGCCGAACGTATCGCGGTCGATCGCCATTGATCCTACTTCGACTATCGCAGGGGCCCGGGATAAGTCAATACGGGAATATTACCCTCGCCGACAACATTGTCAATTATGCGTGCAGAAATACACGTTTCCAGTCCTACGACAGTGTAAATTCACTGTAACGTGAAGCTAAGCCCCTGTAGCCCCAAGGGAATGCCCCCGGCAACAGGCCGCCATTTGCCGGTGAATTGGCGGAATAGCGCTACACATGGAATCATGCGAATGATATGTTGTCGCTTCTGGCCGGGCCTTTGGCGCATATGCTTGCACACGTCAATTGCACTGCTAGGATGAGCCACATGAGAATCATTATCGCACCTGATTCATTCAAGGAATCACTGTCAGCCACTGAGGTCGCCTCGGCCATGGCCGAAGGAGTGCTGGCAGGCTGTAAACAGGCGAGTATCGACCTGTGTCCCATGGCCGACGGCGGCGAGGGCACAGTCGAAGCGATGGTCGCCGCCACCGGTGGGCAGTTTCGTACTGCCGATGTGTTCGACCCGCTCGGCGCGCCCATTCGCGCACGGTACGGGCTGCTGGGGACGACCAGCCAGGCCAATCTACCCGGAGAGATAGGCTTAATTGGCGCCAAGCTTGCAACCGAAGGCGAGACTGGCGGCGCGACCGGAAAGACAGCGGTGATCGAGATGGCGGCGGCGTCGGGCCTGGCACTGGTGCCGCTGGACAAGCGCGATCCGCGCACGACGACAACGTTCGGCACGGGCCAGCTGATAATCGCCGCACTCTACGACGGGGCCACCGACTTGATCATCGGCATCGGGGGATCAGCCACAACCGACGGAGGCTGTGGCTGCGCACAGGCCTTGGGCGTTGTGTTTATCAATGCCGATGGTGAACCGGCGGTTTGCGGCCTCGGTGGGGGCGCACTGGCCGATATCGCCCGAGTTGACATGACTGGGCGGGACCCGCGCATCCCCGATGCACGAATCCGCGTCGCCTGCGACGTGGCGAACCCGCTGACAGGCCCAAAGGGCGCTGCCCGCGTTTACGGGCCCCAGAAGGGCGCCACTCCTGAAATAGTTGACCTGTTGGACGACGGCCTGCGCCATCTAGCGGAGGTCATCCGACAGTCACTCGGCATCGACGTGGAGCATATGCCCGGCGCTGGCGCTGCCGGAGGGCTGGGCGCAGGACTGGTCGCCTTCGCCGGTGCCAAGCTCGAGAGCGGCGTGAAGATAATCTCCGATGCGGTCGGTCTGGCAGCCAGGCTGGTCGATGCCGACCTGTGCATAACCGGCGAGGGCAAGCTGGACTCGCAAAGCGCCCACGGCAAGACGGCCTACGGTGTGGCCGAACTCGCCCGAGACGCCGGCGTGCCGGTTATTTGCATCGCCGGTGTTGTCGAGCCGGATGAGTCGCATGCCATTTTTGTTGACGTTTGCGCCCTTGTCGACGGACAGGTGACAGTCAAGCAGGCCATGCAAACTCCCCAGCCACTGCTGGTAGATCGGACCGCACAGGCAGTGCGGCGTTTTGTTAAAGCAAGAGGATCGAAGGAACGCCATGGATCATTTTGATTACAGAGATGGCCGATTGTATTGCGAGAACGTGGCCGTGGCGGACATAGCCTCTGCGGTCGGCACGCCAGTCTACGTTTACTCCAATGCGACGCTGATGGACCACTACAGGAAAATTGCCGATGCCTTCAGCAAGCTTCGCCCGACTATTTGCTTTTCGATAAAGTCGCTTTCCAACATTAACATCCTACGTCGTCTCAGCGAGGCCGGCAGCGGCTTTGACGTTGTGTCCGGGGGGGAACTCGCCCGCGCGATTGCTGTGGGAGCAGATCCATCGCGAATAGTGTACGCCGGTGTCGGCAAAACCGACCGCGAGATAAACGAGGCTATCGCCGCCGGCATCGGCATGTTCAACGTGGAGTCCGAGGCGGAGTTCGAGAATCTCTCTCACCTGGCAGCTGCCGCGGGCAAGCAGATACGCGCTGCCCTGCGGGTCAACCCAGACGTGGACCCCAAGACGCACCGCTACACGACGACCGGTAAGAAGGAAACGAAGTTCGGCGTGGACATCGAGCGGGCCGAGCGGTTCTTCGCCGCCTACGGCCGCGACCCCAATGTCCGCCTGGACGCCATTCACCTGCACATCGGTTCGCCCATCTACAGCGCCCAGCCGTACATCGATGCGATCAACAAAACTCGCGATCTTATGCGTCGGCTCGCCTCGGCCGGATTTGCGGTGCGACTGCTGGACATCGGCGGTGGCTTTGCGGCAGACTACGAGACCGGCCAGAGCCCCACCGCGACAGACTACGCCGATAAAATCGTCCCGCTGCTCCGCGACGCGGGTGTGGAAATCGTTCTCGAGCCCGGCCGATCCATCGCCGGAAACGCCGGGGTGCTTATCACCAAGGTGTTGTACATAAAGCAAGGCGGCGAGCGGAATTTTGTCATCGTCGACGCCGCCATGACGGATCTGCTCCGCCCGGCATTGTACGAAGCGGAACATTTCGTGTATCCAGCGGTACTTCCCGAAGGCGCCGCTCCACCGCAGCGGAAGTGCTCCTATGCCGCGGCTGGAGGTACGCTGGTGGACATCGTAGGGGGCGTTTGCGAGAGCAGCGACTTCCTGGCCAAGGACCGCGTCCTGCCGCCCGTCGCCCGCGGCGACTTGATTGTCGTCTTCACGGCCGGGGCGTATGGATTCGTGATGTCCTGCCAGTACAACTCCCGCCCGCGCGCGCCGGAAGTGCTCGTTGAAGGTGACGCGTGGACCATCATCCGCCGCCGCGAGACTTACGACGACCTGATGGAGGCGGAACGCCTCTAGACTTTCCAGTTGTGCCGGCCGGGACAGCCTTCTTCTTCCGCACGCTGTTGTCAGCCGCCTTGTCACCGGCGGAGCGCAAGTGGACCCATATCAGCATGACCACGCCACAGATGAAAGGTATGATCGACAGATATTGCCCCATCGTCAGCCCGCCTCGCAATGCCTCAATGTGGTACTCCTTGAAGAACTCCACGCAGAACCGTCCGGCGAAGTAGAGCGTCAGGAACAGGCCAGCCATCAGCCCTCGCGGGCGTTTCTCCTTGCCCGCTAAACGGTCGGCCAGAACAAGCACGGCCAGCACCGACAGTCCAATCGCGAACTCGTACAACTGCGAAGGGTGCCTGGGAATTGGGTTCTCCTCATAGAGCATGAATCTGACGGCCCAAGGCACGCTTGTCGGTCGGCCGGCGATTTCAGAGTTCAGGAAATTGCCGAGTCGTATTCCCGCTGCCCCCATCGCAGCGGACATCGCAAACCTATCGATCACATCAAGGATAGGCAGCCGGTGTCGACGGGCGTAAAGAATTAGCGCGGTAATCAACCCGATGGCGGCGCCATGGCTGGCGAGCCCACCGCGCCAGAATTGCGGAATCAGCTCTGGATGTGATAGATAAAAGGACGCGTCGTAGAAGAAGCAATGGCCCAGCCTGGCGCCGATGATCACCGCCGCCACGCCCCACACGAAGAAGCCGTGCACTATCCCCTCGCTGTGGCCCCCGCGGCGCATCTGGCTCTTCCAGAACTGAAACGCCACCAGTATCGTCACCACGAACACCACGCCGTAGTAGCGGATCATCAGCGGGCCGAACGTGTGCCCCCAAATCTCCACCTTCCCGGTTTCAACGAGCACAGGATCCAGGTTCCAATTGAATGCGGCTAGCATTTATCCTCTTCCGGCTGATCGTTCCCGCCGTAGACGCGGGCGGCTGGGTCCTGATGATAAAAGACCCGCAACTGTTCGTAAAGATCGGGGTGCTTGTCGCGGAGTTGGGTCGGTTTTTCGAAGAAACACTCTGTGACGACGGCGAAGAACTCGGCCGGGCTCGTCGCGCCGTAGGTGTCCATGACCGTCCGACGATTGTGCGCGGCGCTGTCCGTCAGTTCGGCGTACTCCGCGCCCAGCACTCTAGCCCAGGCGATGTACATGGACCGGCGCTCCAACCGCGGGGCCCCGTCGACCGGGCTGGATTCGCTATCCAACTGGTGGGCGAACTCGTGGAACACCACGTTTCGCCCGTCGTGGCTGTCAGCGGCGCCGTGGCGGACGCTGTCCCACGATAGCACGACAGGTCCGTGCCGCCACGACTCGCCAAGCAAGCCGAACTCGCCCTCGACGACCACTCCGTCCGGTCGAACGTGCCTTTGTTCAGCGAAGAACTCGTGGGGATAAACGAAAATCGACTTCATGCGCGGGTAGTAGTCGCTCGGGCGGTTGAATATCAGAATACACGCCTGCGCGGCGATGGTGACGCGGATTTCATCATTGATGGCCAGTCCGCCGCACCCTTCGAAACGCTTTTCAGCGAGAAAGACCTTGATCGCGTCCTGAAGTTGTCGCTGCTCGCGGTCACTCAGTTGCGCGTAATAGGGCACATTGCGACGGATAATGCTTAGCCAGGCCGGCGGGAACGGTCGGCTTTGAAGTCTCTTGCGTCGCCTGCGTCTGAGAAATCCGAACATGTTGGCCCGAGCGTGCGGAATATCAGAAGTTAACCTTCACCGCCCGCAGCCTGCACAACGGTAATGGCTGTTATCAGCACAATATCTTCCATTTTGCAGCCGCGAGAGAGGTCGTTAACGGGCTTTTTCAGCCCGGTCAGCAGCGGACCGAGGGCCGAAGCGCCCCCAAGCCTTTCCACAAGCTTGTAGCCGATGTTGCCGCACGACAGGTCCGGGAATATCAGAGTATTGGCCCGACCTGCGACGATAGAGCCCTTGGCCTTGCGGTCAGCCACTTTCGGGCAGATCGCCGCATCCAGTTGCATCTCGCCGTCGATCTTCAGCTCAGGCCGGCGCTCGGAGGCGATCCGAGTGGCTTCGAGGACCTTCTGTACAGCCTCGCTGTGGGCGGAGCCCTTCGTGGAGAAGCTCAGCATCGCCACGTATGGTTCGACCCCCAGCAGCGCTTCGCATACATCGGCGGCCGCACAGGCGATGTCTGCCAGTTGCTCGGCGGTCGGCTCGGGCAGGACGCCAGTGTCCGCAAACACAAGCGACCCGTCCACCCCGGCCTCCGGCACGATAGTATTCATCACACTACAGGAGCTGACTGTTTTGTTGCCGGGCGCGCAGCCAACGCCGAAAAGAGCGCTGCGGACCGTGTCCCGCGTGGGACAAATGCTGCCGGCGACCATGCCGTCAGCATGGCCGCCGCCGACCATCATGCCACCATAGTAAACCGGATTGGTCAGCAGTTCGTCGGCCTCGTCCGGTGTCATGCCCCTGTGTTTACGAGTCTCGTGCAGCTTCTGAACGTAAAAGTCCCGGTTGGCATCCGTCAGCGGGTCGATAGCCTCAATGCCGCTTAACGACACGCCGGCTTGTCGGGCCCCTTCGGCTAGTTCGTCCGGCGCACCGGCCAGGATAACTCCGGCCAAGCCCTCATCCACTGCCCTGCGCGCCGCGCGAAGCACGCGAGGGTCTCTCGACTCCGGCAGGATGATTCGTTTGCGATTCGCACGAGCTGCGGCCACAATTCGATCAATTACAATACTCATTGCATTGCCTTGGATAAACGTTGCGGTTACCATATCGCCCAATTCGGACGAGCGGATTATGATAATTGCTCGTCGGGATTGTGTCGAGGACGATGGTGAACTATCAGAAACGATTTCTGCTCGAGAAGCTCTCCCTGCAGGCGATGGCAATCGCAGCAATGGCAATAGTCTATTTCCTGATTGCCGGGCTCTGGCGGCCCAGCGATCCTCAGGCGGGTATGTCCTTGGTCCTTTCCTCAAACCTCAACGGGACAGTCGGATTGCTGCTGACAATCTGGGGCCTGGCGGCCGTGATTGGAGCGATTACGGTATTCATGCGCCCTCACGGGGCAATGTTGATAGTCCTGTTCGGGGCCAGCGGCTTCGCCTTGCGGTCGGCGTCTATCCGCGCGTGGCTGTGGCAGTATGGCGCCGACCTGACACCCATGTACGGTGGATTGATATTGGAACTCGTTGCCGGATCCATTGTGCTGTTCGTGTCTGCCGTCATTGTCGACGCTACTCGCCGCTTTGTCGCCGAAGTCAGGCCCGACTGGCTGTGGCAGTCGCCGCTGGAAGACCTGACGGCCGAGCAACTTGCCGCCATTACACATGGCCAGGCCCAGGATGTCACCGAGAGCACCCGAGTAAGCCGGTACCTTCGGCCCGCAGGCAGTCTGGTGGCCTTGTTCAAGGGCGTAGTTAGCGAGCGCCGCAGCGGTGCAACGAGCTTGGGCTACGCCGGCCGATCCATCGCAGCGGTGGCAATGACGCTGGCAATCGGCATGGCCGCAGTCATGCTGCTTATGCAGTCGCCCGATCGCGGGCAAGTTCTGTTCGCCCTGCTCGCCGGTTTTTTCCTGGCGGCATTGATCGTCCATGTAATCTTTTCACCGCGACATTCAATGGTGATCATGGCCGCCCCGGTGCTCGCTGGAGTGCTCTCCTACGTGCTTGGCGCGGTGACCTCGGTCGATCGGTCACCTGTCGGATGGGCGCACGTCAAGCTCTATGCGCGGGCACTGCCGGTGGACTGGCTCTTTGCCGGGAGCGCCGGAGTGCTGCTGGCCTGTTGGGTCGCCCACCGGCACCATGAGTGGAAAACCATGGAGAGAATTTACGAAGACGTTACATCATAGGCCCCATAACTAGGAGAACCCATGGCTAAGCTCACTGTAGGCGCGCAGTTGTACACTTGTCATTCGCTCACCCAGACCGCCAAAGATCTCGCCGACACCTTGGCCAAGATCGCCAAGATCGGCTATACGACGGTTCAGATATCCGGCATCGGCGCGGACATCGATCCCGCCGACACCGCCAGGATGCTCAGCGATAATAACCTCACCTGCAACGCCACGCACATGGGATGGGACGACTTCCGCAACAAGCTGGACATGGTGATTGAGAAGAACAAGATTTGGGGCTGCACCCACCCAGCCATCGGCGGATTGGGCGACGCATACACCGGCGCCGACGGCATAAAGAGGTTCCGCGACGAGCTGATCCCCGTGGCCGAGAAGCTCGCCGCCGAGGGGATGGACTTCTCCTACCACAATCACCATCACGAGTTCGTCAAGCTCGACTGCGGACGGACCTGGCTGGCCGCCCTGTACGAAGAGATCGACGCCAAGTACCTTAAGGCCGAAATCGACACCTACTGGGTGCAGGCCGGCGGCGGAAGCCCGGCCGCCTGGCTAAAGAAGACGGCCGGCCGGATTCCGATCATACACTTCAAGGACATGGCCTTCCGCGACGGGCAGCAGGTGTTCGCCGAAATCGGCGAAGGCAACCTCGATTGGCCCAACATCATCAAAGCAGCCAAGGCAGGCGGCTGCAAGTACGCCTTCGTCGAGCAGGATAACTGCTATAGCCGATCACCCCTCCAGTCGCTGGAAATCAGCTACCGCAATCTTGCGGCGATGGGCCTGCGCTGAGTTGCCGCCGGACCTGGCGGTCGTCTTGAGTGCGCTCTGCAGCGGCGCACGTACGACCTGGCGTGTGGAATCCGCAGCGCGGCCAGAAACGGCTGTTCTCCACGCCTGCAGAGGTCGCGGACCCGTCGCCGCGTTGCCCCGACGCCCGAGACATGAGTTTTCGCGTGCATTCGGCCGGGCAGGTAAATTATCCTGTTCCGGCCAAGAGGTGATGACGTTTCCCCCGGACGCCCAGCCGGAATATCGCTGAGCTTCCTGCAAATGCTGCTTCCGGGTGTATGCAACGATGAGTGACGAAAAGACCAACTACAAGGACACGCTGAACCTGCCGAAGACCGCCTTTGATATGCGGGCGAGTCTGCTGAAGAAGGAGCCAGCCATCCAAAAGCGATGGCACGACGACAGACTCTACCGGCAGATCCGCAAGTACCGCAGCCAGTGCGAGCAATTCCTGCTGCACGACGGGCCCCCGTACGCCAACGGCAACATCCACATGGGCACGGCCCTCAATAAGATTCTCAAGGACATCGTCGTCCGCGTAAAGAACATGACCGGCTTCAACGCGCGCTACCTGCCCGGCTGGGATTGCCACGGCTTGCCAATCGAGGCGAAAGTCATGGACGAGCTGGGCGATGAGGCGCGCTCGATGACTGCGATGGACATCCGCAGCCGATGCCAAGCCTACGCCGCCAAGTTCGCCTCCACCCAGGCCGACCAGTTCCAGCGGCTGGGCGTGATCGGGGAGTTCGAAGATCCCTACATCACGATGCACCCGCAGTACGAGGCTGACGTCATGGAAGTGTTCGCCCGCCTTGTCGAGCGGAAGGTGGTCTATCGGCAGCTAAAGCCCGTCCACTGGTCTATCGAGAATCGCACCGCGCTGGCCGACGCTGAATTGGAATACCAAGACCGCGAGGACCCCAGCATCTTCGTGGCGTTCGATATCGCCTCAGGCTATGAGGTAGTGCCGCATCAAAACGGAGATTTCGTTGCTCTGGGAGTGTGGACCACCACCCCGTGGACGCTGCCGGCGAACCTTGCGGTGGCAATCCATCCGAAGTACGAGTACATCAGCCTCAGGCTGGATACGCAACACGGACAGATCGCCTTGGTCATCGCGGCCGAGCGAAAGCATGCCTTGCTCGATGCCATCGCCCGACAGCGCCCCGAGTGGCTGCTCGCACACGAGGTCGCCGGCAGCTTCACCGGTCAGGCTCTGCTTGACGCCAAGGTCACCTACCGCCATCCGCTGGTTGACGGCAAGGCGTGTCCCGTCGTCGAAGCAGACTACGTCACCCTCGACGACGGCACAGGTCTGGTGCACACCGCGCCCGGCCACGGCCTTGAGGACTATCAGACGGGCCTGAAGTTCGGCCTAGACATCTACTGTCCCGTCCTGCCGGACGGCACATTCGACGATACGACGCCCGACTGGCTGCACGGAATGAGCGTGTGGGACGCGAACAAAGCTATTGTCGAGCGGCTGCAGGCCACCGGAACGCTGATGGCCCACGAGACCGTATCGCACTCCTACCCCCATGACTGGCGATCGAAGACGCCGACCATTTTCCGCGCAACCGAGCAGTGGTTCGTAAACGTCGACGCGCCGATGGAGTTCGCCGACGGGCGGAGTCTCAGACAGCTTGCGATTGACTTCTGCTCCTGTTCGTTCGAAAAGGGCGGCGTGGATTTCATCCCAGCCTGGGGGCGCAATCGCATCCTCGGAATGCTGGAAAGCCGACCGGATTGGTGCCTGTCGCGCCAGCGTTCGTGGGGTCTGCCGATTCCCGTGTTCTACAACGCCCACGGCCAGCCCTTGCTAACGGCCGCCAGCGTGCGGGCCGTCGCCGCTGTCATCGCCGTGGAAGGTTCCGACGCCTGGTTCACCATGAAGCCGGCTGAGCTGCTTGCAAACTACGACTCACACGCCGACCCTGATCTTGCTGACCCGGACGAGTTCCCCTTGGGTCACATCGCCGCCGGGCAGGATATTCTCGACGTGTGGTTCGAGAGCGGCTCGAGCTGGTTCGCCGTGTGCCTTGGGCGCGAGCTGACCGATGCCATGCCCGTCGACCTGTACCTGGAAGGCTCCGACCAGCACCGCGGCTGGTTCCAACTGTCGTTGCTACCCGCGCTCGGTGCGGTCGGAGGTCCGCCGTTCAAGACAATCCTCACCCACGGTTTCGTTGTTACCGAGGACGGCCACAAGATGAGCAAGTCGCTTGGCAACGCTATCGATGTCATCGACCAGCTCAACACGCGCGGGGCGGATATTCTCCGGCTTTGGGTGGCAGGCCAAAACTACCAAGACGACATCCGCTGCAGTGAGGCTCTGATCGCACAGGCCGAGGAGGCCTACCGAAAGATCCGCAATACCCTCCGGTTCTGCATGGGCAGCTGCTGCGACTTTGACCCCGCCCACCACGCAGCCGAGCCGGCGGACCACTCCATCGACCTGTGGATGCGGATGCAGCTTCACGAACTCATACGTGATGTGCGCGCCGATTACGACAGCTACGACTTCCACCGTGCGACCCGGCGGATATATGAATTCTGCACCGTGCAGGCATCCAGCGTTTACATGGCGGCTGTCAAGGACCGCCTGTACTGCGAAAGTCCCCACGCCATGCGACGCCGCGCCACGCAAACCGTCATGCACGAAATGCTCATGACCCTCGTGAAGCTGCTGGCGCCAGTTCTGCCTCACACCTGCGAGGAAGCCTGGGAGCACATCCCCTTCCGCGACCCCTCCGAGCCGCACACCGTCCACCTGGCTTTGCTGCCTGAGTCCGATGAGTCCCTGCTGCGCCTGGCGGAGGACCTTCAGCCGTTCGATCCGGATCAGCTCACTATCGGCGGCGAAGGCCTGCGCGGCGGGCCGGAATGGATATGGAACCGCCTGCTCGACCTCCGCGGCCAGGGGCTGATCAAGCTGGAAGCCCTGCGAAATGCCGGCGTCAAGAATCCACTCGACGCCGAGGCCGTCTTCACCGTGCCCAAGGACAACGATACCGCCTACCGGCTGATCGAGGCATACCAGAAGGAGCTGGAAGACCTCCTTGGCGTAGGCTTCACGCGCATCGAACGGGGCGATCTGCCCGAGGGCGTCATCGTCGACGTGGAGGTTTTTGACGCACGCCAAAAGTACGCCCGATGCGCCCGTAGCTGGAAGCGCCGCCCGGACGTCGGCTCCGACCCGGATTACCCGGACCTGTGTGCCCGCGATGCAGCCGTCGTGCGAGAAATGAACGAGGCGAAAGGCTGACGAATCGGCCATGACAGACAGGGGCATCGAAAACATCCGTCTTGGCGTGCTTCTTTCCGGCGGGGGACGGACGCTGCTGAACATCTGCGACGAGATCGACGCGGGCCAACTCGACGCGGAGGTCGCCGTCGTGATCGCATCCCGGCCCTGCAAGGGAATCGAACGGGCGGAAGCCCGCGGCCTGACCGTTCACCTCGTGCCGTATAAGCAGATGCCCGACACCGAGGCCTACTCCGCCCGCATCGCGGAAATACTCGATGCCGCCCGGACCGACCTCGTTATACAGGCGGGCTTTTTGAGCCTGTGGCACATCCCGCCGCGGTACCAGTGGCGGGTCATGAACATCCACCCCGCCCTTCTGCCGAAGTTCGGCGGCCACGGTATGTGGGGCCACCACGTCCACCAGGCCGTCCTCACCGCCGGTGAAACCGAATCCGGCTGTACCGTTCATTTCGTGACCAACAATTACGACGCCGGCCCGGTCATCCTTCAAAGGTCTGTACCAGTCAGACCAAACGACACTCCCGATACGCTCGCCGCACGTGTGTTCAAGGAGGAATGCATCGCCTACCCGCAGGCCATCCGCCTCTTCGCCGCCGGTAAACTCAGCGTTGAAAACGGTCAGGTCACCGTCGACCAGTGACTTGGGGACAAATGATATGACAACGAAAACGGGGTCATCTGACCAGGCGAATGTACAGCTTGGCAGCTTGAAGAGGGCAATCCCCTTCCAGCGGACAAAGGTAATCGGCGCTGGCGTGCTGCTGGTCGTAGCTTTTCTCCTGCCGGTGGGGATAGCCCGTCCGGAGACTATCGACACGTATAACCCGTCCAGGAAAGACGTGAAGTACGATTTCCGCTTCACAACCATCGAGGCCGTGCTGTCACATGAGGTCACGCCGATCATGCGTCTTCGCCTGCTGTTGCCGGTAATCATCGGCGCTGCGATCGCCACGGTGGGTGTCCTTGCGCCATCTGTTGTGCTTGGGGCCGCTCTGACGGGGATCGGCGCTGTGACATTTTCGCTATTACTTGGTGAATACGTCGGTCCACAGATTTGGAAAGATAGTCCTTCCTTCTTTCTGCTCACAGTCCTTCCGATTGGTCTTGGATTTGTCGGTATCCTAGCAGGGTGCGCCGCAAGACTTCATTGCCCCCGTAGCCGGGTGGCCTGGGCTGTGGGCGTGGCCGGAAGTATTGTATTTATCGCGGGTCACTTGACCCCCGTCTTACCTAATAAAGCAGGGGGAGTTCCGATGGCCCAAGTGCCTGATATCTTCCGGTCGCACGACAGTCTTGACCAGATGATGGCAGCAGCGTTCGTGTGCTCATTCGTGGCGAGTCTGCTGTGCCTGGCGAATCTGCCACAGCTTTCTGTAGCCATAGCGAGACCATTGGCGCGTTGGGGTTGGTGGCTCGCCTTCGCGGCTCTGATCAGTCTGCTCATCTACGCCATTATCGCTGACGTTTCTCACACCTCTGTGGTCCTTTCCTATGCCATAACCAAGTCGCAGATCCTGTCAACGGGGCTTTTCATCCCCCTGCCGCTCGGCCTGACCATCCTCCTCGCCTCCCTTCATAAACGCCGTGCAGAATCGAGCGGGCTTGAAACATCCACGTCCGGCACTTAGAATACATGACTACCGGCGCCGTCGTCTTTGACTACCAGCATAGCGATACCCAAAAGGAAACTCACGGGTGCCCAACGCGAAATCTAACAAGTACAAGCTCCGTAACGTGGATGAGCCGAACCTCTATCGGGAGATGTTCCCGTACACGGAGCTGCCGCGCGTGATCTTCGATGATGAGCCCGTCGAGATGACGCCCGCCGAGCAGCTCTTCATCTCTGACACGACCTTCCGCGACGGCCAGCAGGCCCGCCCGCCCTATGCAATTCAGCAGATCGTCGATCTGTATACGCTCATGCACCGCCTCGACGGCGGCGCGGGGTTGATAACGTTCAGCGAGTTCTTCCTCTACTCAAACAAGGACCGCCAAGCCGTAGAGAAGTGCCAGGCTCTCGACTTTGAGTTCCCAAAGGTCACCGGCTGGATTCGTGCAGTCGCCGCCGACTTTAAGCTCGTCAAACAAATGCAACTCACCGAGACGGGCATCCTGACCAGTTGCAGCGACTACCACATATTCCTGAAGCTCAAGAAAAACCGCAAGCAGGTGCTTGAGCAGTACCTCCGCATCGTCAAAGAGGCGCTGGCCGAGGGCATAATGCCGCGCTGCCACTGCGAGGACATCACCCGGGCTGATTTCTACGGATTCGTCGTGCCGTTCGCGATAGAGCTCACCAAGTTGCGCGAACAAAGCGGCATAGACATCAAGATACGCCTTTGCGACACGATGGGCTTCGGCCTGCCCTGGCCCAACACGGCGCTGCCCAGGTCCGTGCCGAAATTGGTCGCGGGGCTTATCCGTGAGGCCGGCTACCCCGGCCATCTGCTGGAATGGCACGGGCACAACGACTTCCACAAGGTGCTTGTCAACCCTGCGACGGCCTGGCTTTATGGCTGCGCGACCTGCAACGGCAGCCTGCTGGGTATCGGCGAGCGCACGGGTAATACGCCCATAGAGGCAATGGTCATCGAGGCCGCTCAGCTTCGTGGGCAGGATCCGAGGGTCAACTACGAGGTCATCACCGAAATCGGCGACTACTACCGCCAGCAGATCGGTTACCCAATCCCGGGCAACTACCCGCTGGTCGGACGGGAGTTCAACACCACTCGCGCCGGCATACACGCTGACGGCCTGCTCAAGAGCGAAGAGATTTACAGCCCCTTCGATACCGGCAAAATCCTGAACAGCCCCCCCGGGGTTGCCATCACCGACAAGAGCGGCGCCGCCGGCATCAAGCACTGGATACAGGCCAACTACGGCCTGGACGTGCCGAAGGACGACACGCGCTTGCAGGCTATCCGCATGAATGTCGAGGCGGAATACGAGGCGGGCCGGACGACCGCCATCAGCGATGAAGAGATGCATCGATGGGTGTCCCTAGCGTTCGACAAGTAGGTCAGACTGCTGAAACCAGCCAATATCCGTTACGACTTGCTTCTGAGCGCCCTGGGACCCGTACCGGTCAGGCGTTGCTGCCATAATGGCCAGTTGTGAATTCTGACGAAACTAGACATCCTTGGTATATCGCCGGTTTGGCGTTTGAATGCGTCGGCTGCGGACGATGCTGCGCGGGCCCTGAAGAAGGTTATGTTTGGGCGACAAACGAGGAGATCGCCGCGATGGCCGAGCACCTAAATATGCCGGAGGCGGAACTTCGGCGCAAATACATCCGCAAGGTCGGCAGGAGATTCAGCCTTAAGGAGCACAAGCCCGGCCGTGATTGCGTCTTCCTCCAGGCCGCAGGCGACGGCGGCCGCAAGTGTGCAGTTTACCCGGTTCGTCCGGCGCAATGCCGGACCTGGCCATTCTGGCAGCAGAACCTCGCCGATCCTGAGGCATGGGCACGGGCGGGCCTGCGATGCAAGGGTATCAACCGCGGGCGAACATACGGCTTCGAAGAGATCGAGCGCATTTGCAATGCGACCACCTAGTAATCCGTCCAACACTTGCCGGGCCTGGCTGGGGTTGGAGCTGCCAGCGATGGTAGCCCGCTGTGGACAGTGCGCTCCGCTGCTGGGAGGACTGCGCGAGGTCTATAGACGAGTAGACGCCCGTGCTGTGCGAACGGGGGCTGTTTGCCTTGGGGGCGGTGCATGCTGCCGGTTCGACCTGATGGACCATCGGCTATATGTATCCACGGGCGAACTTGCGCTGCTGATGGAGGCGCGTCCGGCAGTTTGGCCTGCAGCGCCCAGGCGATGCGCATATCAGATAGGGCCTAAGTGCGTGGCCCGCCAGCGGCGACCACTTGGCTGCCGTACGTATTTCTGTAAGAGCGGGCAGAAACAGGCCTTGCAGGCCATCCATGAGGAAGCCCACCATCTGATTTGCGACCTTCATGCTCGTCTGTCGACGCCGTATCATTATGTCGAACTGACGAGAGCTCTCGCCGAATGCCTTACTGCGGACCCATAGGCGGCCCCACGCGCTGATAAGACTAAAGCCAAACGGCCTGTACGTCCGAAAGAACTAAGGATGCGATTGGCAATAGGCGCAGGCGCTGTCGTTGTCGACAGCGGACGTTGAATGTGGATGGTTTTGCTTTGTTTGCCTTAGAGCCGAGGTAGTTGACATGAAAACGTTCTTCATGGTGCTGGTGCTTGTATTGTCCGGGTTGGTGGCAGGATGTCAGCAGCAAAACGGCAGTTCTTTAGCCGCCACGGGGACCCAAGGCCTCTTGGACAGCACCGACCAGCGGAATCGCCGTCATGCCAACATCGACAATGTGAATACCCGCATGCTCGTAGATGACTGGGACATGTTCTGGCTCTACGAGCGGAGCAGTTCCCTGACGCCGTACATAGTCCACGTCGGCAATAGGTAGTCTGAGCGGCAGCAGCCTCCTTCCCGCCGGGCCTTTGTGCATTTCCGCAGAGGCCCGGTTTTTTCATTGGCCCTGACAACCCGGCGGCGCGCATCGCTTCACACTGTCCGCGGCGGAGACGGTCTCAAAGGTTTCCCTGCGCCGCCGCCGATGGTATAAGTGGCCTATTAAGCCGCCGAACGAATGGCCCGGCGGCGGACTGGCGGTGATATCTACTATGAGCAAGCACGACATGCAACTTGCGATGTTCCCGGGGATGTTTGATCCGATCACCAATGGACACCTCGACGTTATCGAGCGTGGCAGGCTGCTGTTCGACGAGTTGGTTGTCGCTGTGGGCGACAATCCGGCCAAGGGGGCCACGATGCTGGACCGAGCTCATCGCGTTAAGATGGTCGCCAATACGGTGGCGCCTCTGCCGAACGTGCGAGTGGAGGCGTACGACGGCCTGACGATCGATCTGGCCCGCAGACTGGGGGCAAAGGTCATTCTGCGCGGCATACGCTCGAGCGTGGACCTGTGCGGCGAGCTTCAGATGGCGGAGACCAACCGCACGGCTGGCGGGGTGGAGACAGTGTTCATCGCCACCAGCGCCCGTTACGCATTTATATCGTCGAGCCTAATCCGTCAGATTGCACGCGGCGGCGGGGACGTTTCGGCCATGGTCCCTAAGGCAGCCCTGCCGTTTCTGCGCAACATATTGCGGGGAGAATAATCGGCATGATGACAGCTCCGGTGAAGCAGCGAACCGCCGGGCGGCGCTGTTGAGAACCAACTATGCCCAAGTCCTTCCGCAGGCGATCGTACAATGCACTGCCCGCTCTGGCCGTTCGGGGCCCGGCGCTGCGTGCGAGCCTTCAGATCATCACGGCCGGCTGGATGGTGGGAGTTTTCTGGGCGGTGTTCATTTACGGCAGCGGGTGGGAAATTCTGGCCAGCATGGTCGGCTTCGACGACTTTTCCTTCGGGCTGTTGCAGGCGGCGCCACATACAGCCACCGTCTTCCTGCTGGTGGCGTCCATCCTGATCGAGCGGACGGGGCTGACAAAGTACCAATTCGTTTTCTTCGGTTTGATCCACCGGCTGCTGTGGATTGCTGTGGCGGGCGTACCGTTGGTAGTGCATGTTCCGTCGTCATTGGCGGTTTGGGTGACACTGGCGATCGTATTTGCCAGCTGGTGCGCGGAGGCGCTGAGTCGACCGGCATGGCTTACGTGGATGGGCGTGTTGATACCGCCGCGGATTCGCGGGCGGTATTGGGGGCGGCGGATGCAGTTCACAACAGGCATGCAGATTATCGCAGGCCTGGGGATCAACTATATCATATCGCGGATGCAGCCGGCGGCGGGGACGGCTTCGGCGATTGAGCACCCGCATCTTCTGCATGGGCTCATGCTCCTGCTGGCGGTCACGAGCATATGCGGGGTGGTTGACATCCTACTATTTCTCCGTGTTCACGAGGTAATTGCCGCCACCGAACCGCGGGCGGCGAGCCAGAGCGGGCGGCGGTCGCCGCTGGTAATGCTCCACTGGAGCCTTATCCAGCCTTTTCGCGACCGGGAGTTCAGCCGCTTCATACGTTGCGACATGTTGATGTCGTTCGCCATGGGGGCAGTCGGCATCTACAGCCTGCGCAACATGCGGATCAATCTGGAGATGGACGCATTTCGGATCGGTCTGCTGTGCTTCCTGGTCGGGCCTATGGCGGGGATTGTGTCAGCCAGATTTGTTGGCAGAATGATCGATAAGTGGGGCCCCCGCCCCGTCATGACATACGCTGCCTTCGGGACAACGTTGGGGATTCTGCCGTTTCTGTTCATGTGGAAGAACATGCCGGGCCTGATGCCGCTATGCGTGCTGACCTTCATAGCCGGCGGTGCAATGTGGGGCTCCTTTCTGATTGGTCAATCGACAGTCCAACTTCGCTTTGGGGACCGACCCGGCGCCAGCCGATATGTCTCAGCCTACAACTTCTACCTTGGTGTGGGCGGCATGACCGGCGCATTGTTGGCGGGCGGGCTGACGGGCTGGCTTGAGCCGCACCAGCTGACGCTGGGGCCATTGGTCTGGCGGAACTGGCATGCGGCCTTTGCGCTGTCGCTGGCGGCACGAACAGCGGGCGCGATGATACTTCGCGGCAAAGACGCGCCGGCGAAAGTCTGATTGATTCAATGGCGCCCGACGCCGGCTGGGATTCCCTGACTGCACGCTGCCGGCCGACACTTCAGCGATAGAGGCCGAACTCTTCGATATAAGCCGCCACCGCATCAGGCACGAGACCCGTTATGCTTTCTCGTGCGCGGACTCGCCGTCGAATATCCGTGGACGACACATCAACCAGCGGCGTATCTACAACCCCCGCCCGCAGTTTCTGGACGACCTCCGGTGGGAAGTGCCGGGCGAGTGTCTGGAAAATTGTCTCCAGTCGATCCACCCAGGGCCGGCGTGGCACAACGATAAACTCGACCATCTCGACAAGCTGGCCGGCTCGGCGCCACTTATGCAGGTCGGCCAGCATGTCGGCGCCGATCATCCAGTGCAGCCTGGCTGGCGGCCCGTACTCCTCACCGAGCGCCAACAACGTGTCGTACGTATAGCTTGGCCCGTCGCGGCGCAGTTCCACCTCGCTGATTCGGAACAATGGGTCGTCTGCAATCGCCAGACGGAGCATCGCCAGGCGGTCGTCTGCATCGGCGAAGGCGTTGGGCTTGTGCGGCGGGTTGGCTGTCGGCACCAGTACCACCACGTCAAATCCCCGTGTAGTTGCCAGCGAGCGCGCTACAATCAGATGACCGTTGTGCACGGGATCAAATGTTCCGCCGAAGAGCAGCACGTTCTTGTCCATCGCGATTGAGCCCTGTTCTGCCGGCGCCGCCGGCGCCCTATACAATAGATGATTGCGTGCGAAGTGTCACTGACCTATCGACAGTTCCCTTGATTTGGCCGGCGATGTGGACTATAAAGTCCCCCCGCCAAGCGCGGCTGGGCATCGGCCACCGCTATTCCGCGGGACAACCCTATATTGACAATGAACGCACAATACAGAGACATTCTGCGGGACAGACTCGACGCCGACAACTTCGGCAAACTCACAGCTCTGAAGAATAACAAGCTGCACGCATTCGTGGCCGACGCCATCGAACTGTGCAATCCCGATTCGGTGAAAGTCTGTGACGACAGCGAGGCCGACCGCGAGCACACTCGCCGCCGTGCGATTGAAATGGGCGAGGAACATCGGCTGTCAACCGAGGGCCACACCGTTCACTGGGACGGGATGTGCGACCAGGGACGGGACCGTGAAGTAACCAGGTACCTGGTGCCCAAAGGCGAGGTTTTCTCCAAGGCGCTGAACCAGATAGAGAGGCAGGCGGGCCTGGATGAGGTCCGAGGCCTGCTGACCAACGCCATGCGCGGACGGACCATGATTGTGCGTTTCCTGACGCTGGGGCCTAACGATTCTGTTTTCAGCATCCCCTGCGTGGAATGCACGGACTCCTGGTACGTTTCGCACAGCCTAGACCTGCTGTACAGGCCCGGTTACGAGCAGTTCCGCCGGATCGGTGACAGCGACCAGTTCTTCGCTACGCTCCATTCTTGCGGCAAAATGGACAAGCGAATGGTCAGCGTGGAGTCGGACAAGAAGCGGATCTACATCGACCACTCAACCGATACGGTCTACAGCGTTAATACCCAGTATGCCGGCAACACGGTCGGTCTGAAGAAGCTGGCGCTTCGGCTGACCATCCGCCGGGCCGACCGGGAGGGCTGGCTGGCGGAGCACATGTTCCTTATGGGCGTTGGCGGCCGTGGCGGGCGAAGGACGTATATCGCCGGCGCCTTCCCCAGCGCCTGCGGCAAGACGTCCACGGCCATGCTTCCCGGCGAGACAATCGTCGGTGACGACATCGCCTACTTCAGAGCCATCGACGGCCAGTGCCGCGCTGTCAACGCCGAGTCGGGCATTTTCGGCATCATACAGAGCGTCAACGCCGAGGACGACCCGGCCATCTGGGAAGTACTGAATAGGCCCGGGGAGGTAATTTTCTCTAACGTGCTTGTAAAGGATGGCAAGCCGTACTGGCTTAAGATGGGGCAGGAACTGCCCGCGGACGGCGAGAATTTCTCCGGTGAGTGGACCAAGGGTAAGAAGGACGCTGAAGACGTCGAGATACCGGCCGCTCACAAGAACGCTCGTTATGCGGTAACGCTCAAGGCACTTGCTAACTGCGACAGCGATCTGGACAACCCCGAAGGCGTGCCGCTTTCGGCGATTGTGTACGGCGGGCGGGACACCCACGGATATGTGCCGGTTCAGCAGTCGTTCGACTGGGCCCACGGTATCGTAGCCTACGGTGCGTCACTCGAGACGGAGACTACCTTCGCCGTCATCGGCCAGGAAGGACAATTCGAAATCAACCTGATGAGCATTCAGGACTTCGTGGCGATACCGTTGGGCAAGTACGTGCAGAACAACCTAGACTTCGCCTCCAAACTCAAGCAGTGCCCGCTGGTGTTCGGGGTTAACTACTTCCTTTGCGACGACCAAGGTAATTTTGTCAACGGCATGCGAGACAAGCACGTGTGGATCAAGTGGATGGAGCTGCGTGTGCATGGCGAAGCGGACGCGCTGGACACGCCAACCGGACAGATCCCGCTCTACGAGGACCTGAAGCGACTATTCAAGGAGACCCTCGGCAAGGAGTACTCCCCGGGCGACTATGCCCGTCAGTTTGCCGTTCGCGTCCCGGAGAACCTGGCGAAGATCCGTCGGGTAACGGAGTTCCACCGGACCAAGTCAGCCGATACTCCGGGGGCGCTGTTTGATATTCTCCAGCAGCAGCAAGAGCGTCTGGAAGCGTTGCAGCGGGCCAAGGGCAATTACGTCTCGCCGTTCGATATATAATAGACGCACCGACTTTGCGTTCGGCCTGACATGAAGTAAACTAAAACACCCGCGCCGGAGTGGCGGAATTGGCAGACGCGCAGGATTCAAAATCCTGTTCTGGCAACAGAGTGTGGGTTCGAGTCCCACCTCCGGCAGTTAGCCCCTTTTCTAAGCGTTTTCCAGGCCTCTGACCGAGTGCACAAAAAAAGGCCGCAGGCCACCCGATGGCGGCCTGCGGCATCTCGCACACTACTCGAGAGCAAGGTGTCGGGACTTTAGTCCAGGTGTTGGACTTCCGGCGGCTGGGCGTCGACCTCAGGCGCAGCTTCGGGCTGTACTTCTTCCTGCCCGCCGCGGCAACATCCGCCGCAATGTGGCCTCTTGAACCCACAGCCGTCAGGGCCACCTAACTTCTGGAAGCTCTCCCGCAGGGCCTGGCTCTGCTCTTCGGTGAGCACTTCCTTCATGCGCTTGAAGCCGTCCATGAAAGCTTGTCGCTTGGCTTCCGGGGTCTGGGCAGCTTCGACAGCGGCCTTGACCTCCGCGTGTATGGTCTTCATCTGCTCGAGTTGGGCGTCGGTGAGCTTGAGCTCCTCAGGCAGGCCAAGGGACTCAAAGCGCTGCTTCATTTCGGCAGCCTTTGCCTGCTGGGCCTCATTTAGCACCTCGTCGTGCACCTTCTGCATGGCAGCCTTGAACAGTTCGCCCTTGGCCTCGAGAGTTTCGGCCGCAGCGGCAGCTTCCCTGGCTTCTGCGAAGATGGCCTTGGCGGCTTCAACCTGCTCGGGCGTCAACTCCAAGTCCTTGATGAAGCCGCGGATCATCGGGCGATGGTGCCTCATTCGGCGGTGCGGCCCCATCATGCCGGGGCCTCGGTGCGGCCGAAGCGCCGCCAGCTGCTCTTCGGTAAGCAACCCGGATAGCTGGGTCTTGAGGTCCTCGAATATCTGCCGCTGACCGGCCATGAGCTCTTTGAACTGCTCGCCTAGAGCCTTCAGGGCCTCCTGGTCGCCTGCTTCCCTGGCAGCTCGAAATTGCTCCTTGAGGGAGTCCAGGGCAGGTTGGTTTTCGGTCTTCCATGCTTCCATCGCGGCTTTGTGAGCTTCAAATACTGCCAGGACCTGCGCTTGCGTGGCTTCATCCAGGCCTAGTGCAGCGACGCGGTCTGCAATCAACTTGCTAGGCGGGCCGACGATATCTTCAGCCGCCGCAATTCCCGTGAAGGCAATGACAATCACCAGCGTCGCCAGCCAACTTGTTCGCAATCTGATCATAAGTAGTCACCTCGTTCCCATCTTGTTGTATCGGTACCGTCACAGGGCCCGCCACTGCAGGCCTCCTGTCTTGCACTGTAACGCTATCCGCCGGTCGGTATTGCCGCCATTCTCCAAAAAACCTTATCCAGGCCGGGCTGGACTGCAGGCAGCCAGACAAGTATCTTTACTACCTAGTGCTGCCACGAGCTTCTGAAAGCAACCGCCGGTAAACATAGCCATGCCTAGTAAGTATATGCTCTTTGACCGCAGCAAACTGCGCTTACTGCCGCTGGCGCAGCGCGCGCACGACATGGAAATAGATGCCATGCTGGACCTCGACCACCGCCCCCCTGCCTGCGACAGCAAGGACCTCCCCGGCGTGGCCAAGGCTGTGCGCGACGCCCGCCGTGGAGGCGCAAGCGTGATAATGATGATGGGGGCTCACGTCATAAAAGAGGGGCTGAGTCGATATGTGATCGACCTGATTCAGCGCGGCGTAATCAGCGTTCTGGCCGCCAACGGGGCGTGCGCCATCCACGACTATGAGCTTGCGCGGATGGGCGCGACTACAGAATCGGTCGCCCGTTACATTTCGGATGGACAGTTCGGCCTGTGGCGGGAGACTGGCGAACTGAACGATATCGTCTCTGCGGGCGACGCCGATGGGCTTGGCTTCGGCGAGGCGGTGGGCAAGGCCATCGCTGAAAGCGATATGCCGCACAAGAACGATTCGATATTTGCCGCGGCCTGGCTTGCCGGCGTGCCGGCGACGGTGCATGTCGGCATCGGCTACGATATCGTCCACGAGCACCCCAACGCCGATGGGGGGGCGATCGGCTCGGCGAGCTATCGGGACTTCCTGGTATTCGCCCACGTCGTGGAGGCTCTGGAGGGCGGCGTCGTGCTGAACTACGGCACAGCCGTGATGGGGCCGGAGGTGTATCTCAAGGCTCTGGCAATGGCTCGGAACGTTGCCGCGAGCGAGGGCAGGCGGATATGCGACATAACCACAGCCGTCTTCGACCTGATGTCTCTCTCGGGCGACTTGACGTGCGAGGCCCCCAAGGACCGGGCTGAGTACTACTTCCGCCCCTACAAGACTATGCTCGTCCGCACGGTAGCCGATGGCGGCCGGAGCTACTACATCCGAGGCGACCACAAGGCGACGCTGCCCGCCCTGCATCGACTGATTATCGAGGGGACGGGCTAGCGCCGGGCGGGACGAGCTAAGTCGGCTACTCACTTGGGCCGAGCTTTCCGAGCTTGCTGGAGCCAACTCACGGCCAGGAACGAAAAGACAGCGGCATAACGACCTTGCCGATTCGCCCGGCGGCAGTATAATAATGGGTCGTAACCCTCGGGGCGTGGCGCAGCTTGGCTAGCGTGCTTGACTGGGGGTCAAGAGGTCGCGGGTTCAAATCCCGCCGCCCCGATTGTAGCAAGTGTAGTAACGGCAGCCTATTGGTTCCACCCATGCGGCGGCATAGTGCGAGTAGTTTTAGGGTAGCACTACCCCGAAACCTGAGTATAAGGAGTCCGCACCATGCCCCAACCGAAGTCAATACAGTCACTGACATGTCATAAGCCCACCGGCTAGGTGTCCATCCCGAAAACCCCGCCCGCCATATCTTACCAGGACTTACGGACGTTGCCGTCGCGGGTCCGTGCGGCCAGCGCCCATTGCGCCCAGCACGAGCTTTTCGGTACGGACAGGGCCGGAAAATGCTTGCAGGGACCTTGACGTCCGAGACAATGGAAGAAAAGCGGCCTGCGACGGGCACAGGCCAAGGCTACTGGGGGAAATCCCGGATAAAGAGGAGACGCTCATGGGCTCTGATAAGCCACTCGTGATTGAAAACAACTCACTTCGTGTGCAGGCCGACACTGTCGGCGGCGCGTGGTATCTTCTCTTCCAGCATCGCGCCGGCGACGCCTGGCGTACGGTGCTTTCGACAGCTTTGAGCAAGTGGGGAGGAAATGTGCCCGCCGACCGCGAAGACGGGTTCGTCCTCGATCCGATCATGGAGACACACCCGTACGATGATGACCTGCGGAATCACGGCTTCCTCAGCGAAGGCGAGTTGTCGGCCGACGGCAGCGAAATTGTGTTGCGAGGCACGCTCTCTTTTTGGGGGGCGGGCAAGCCGATGTTCATCGTCACGCAGCGGGTGACACTGACCGAGCAGACCGTTCGCGTGAAAGTGACTCACACCACCACAGGTTGCAGCGAACAGGGCCTGTCGAAGCTGATGAGCTGCCTGTTTTTCGCGCCGGATGGCGTCGGCCGAAACGTCGCCGAGCCGCTTGAGTTCGCATGGATCCCCGCGCTGCACCGGGCCCAGGATGACGTTGTCGGCGATCACGTCTTCCGTTCGCCGGCGACGATCGTGCAGGGCAACGGCCTGTACGCAGCGCTTGTGCCCGACCTTGATCTGCTGCAGGAGTCCCGGCCCACCATTCGCCACGCGATGGACCTGCGGCGGGCGGGGTGGCACAACTACGGTGAAGAGCCCTTCCCTGCCGGGCAGTCGCCGCGGCTGTACTATGGCTTTTGCACTTGGCGGCCTTACCTGCATGTGTACTATAAGCACAGTCCCTCGGACCAGGTCCTCCTTGCACCCGGCGATCTGAGTTATGGGTTTGATCTGTTCCTCGGCGAATCCAACGGGCCGGAAGAAGTCTGCCGCCGCGTCAATGACTACCTGTGGCGACGGTACGGTTCGCCCAACCTCACTAAGGGCCTGCCGCAGGTATTGCCGCTGGAAGAGTACGGCCGAAAGTACGCATACGCGCACGAACTGCCGCGGCTGTTGGCCAAAACGACCATCAACGGTAAGAGCTGCGCCGGCATAAACAACCAGGACCGACACGGCGCCAATTACCACGCCTGGGAGAACGACCTGGTGATGGGCTTTGGCATGCGCCACTACGGCGATCGTTGGGGCGATGCGAACTTACGCGGCGTGGCCGATGGCATTCGCAATATGATCCTGTCCTCGCCCGGCGCCGGTGGCGCCTTCAAGTGCATCTACAACTTCGCCGAAAAGCAGTTCGAGGGCTCGCTGCACTGGACGACCCGCCCGGCTGATTATCTTAACGGCTACGACACTGCCGCCATGGGCGTGACCGCATGGTGGATGTGCTACTGGCACGAACGTTTTGGAGGCGATGAAGACTTTGTCGCCCGTGTCACCGACTACGCCAACTTCCTGGCTGACAACCAACTGCCATCGGGCGCCGTCCCGACGTATCTGGATGCAGACCTTAAGCCATTCAAGCATCTGCTGGAATCCGGCACGAGCGCCATCAGCGGAGCGGTCCTGGCCAAGGCGGCCATGCTGACCGGGGACGAGCGGCTCAGGGAGGCGGCGTTGGCGGCTGGGCGGTACGTCGACGTCCACGTTGTCTCCACGCAGAAGTTCTATGACTTCGAAACGTTCTACTCCTGCAGCCCCAAGCCGCTGACGTGGATTGATCCTGTCAGCGGCCAACCGCCGCAGAACAACCTGGCGGTTCAGTGGGCGGCGGACCAGTTCCTGGCGCTGTACAAGCTGACCGGTGATGAGTACTGGCTCACCCGCGGCGTGTTCGTCCTGGACCTGCTGAGCTTTTACCACCAGGTGTGGTCGCCGTCCTACTACGTGGGCAATATCTTCGGCGGGTTCGGCGTGATGAACACCGACGGCGAATGGAACGACGGCCGACAGGCGCGATTTGTCCACACTTACGCGGACTACTACGACGCCACCGGCAAGACGGAGTACCTCCAGCGAGCCGTCGCGGCTGCTCGGGCGAGCTTCGCCCTGATGGACATGGAAGAGAACCACGCCAACGGCATTAACGTCACCACCGTAGGCCAGGGGCCCGACGGCTGGCCCGGCAAGGCGCCCGAGAACATCTACCACTGCGGGCCGACCGACACCGTGGGAGGGTACAGCGGCTTCAACTGGGAAGCCGGCGGCGGCATGACCAGCGCCGCCGACCTGCACAGGCGATTCGGCGACGTCTGGGTTGACGCCGAGTCAAAGCTCACCGTCGGCATCGACGGGGTCTCCGCGCGCGTGCTTGCCTGGGAGGGCGAAACGGTCGACCTGCAGATCGAATCCACGCTGGCCGAACTCCGTTCGCCCTATACCAAGCCGCGCGAACTGGTGGTGAAGTTCGGCCGACTGGCAGACGGGACCTATCTTGTCCGCGCGAATGGTCGGGAATTGGGCAGGCTTGACGCGAACGAGTTGCGAAACGGCGCAACCTTCACGCTGTAGCGGCGATGTGTGAGGGCAATCTCAGATCGACGGTGCAAGTATCAGGCTGAAGCGGACGGTCCGAATGCAGGTAAGGATGCTCGTGAATGCTGGCATGGCGGATGGCGTTTTCGTGATGGACAGGTTTCCCCATGCCGCCGACGGGCTCATTTTCGAAGAGTTCGTCACTCGTCATGTTGGCTGGCCTCTTTACGCAGGATGGCCAACATGCTCTGGGCTGTTTTAAGATCGGGGTGCTCCCGGACAAGAGCCTCTAGGATCACCAGGGCCTGGTCCTTCTTGCCTGCGGCGATCAGCCAGACCGCCTCCTCAGCCTTGTTGTAGATACCAAGCGTATCCTTGGCGTCCTTTCGGGTCTGAACGAACTCGAACTCCACTTCAGCGGAACCGCCCACATAGCCCAACGAGGCCATTCGCCGAAGCGTCTCTTCCGAGGGCGATGATGCGTCGACACCCAGCGTCCTGGCGAGGGCCAACCTGATCGGATCTTCCATCGCGCGTGCCCGCATCTGATACGCCTGCAACTCCTGGGGGTCGGTCACGATCTCAGGGGACAGAAGATTGGCATTCTCACCGGGGTCGGCCTGCAGATCGTACAACTCGGATCGCGGGCTCTTGATGTACTTCCACCGCGATCCAACCTGGCCGAACAACGGGCTCGCGCCGAAGGCATACGGGACTACGCTCTCGCAGTAAAGGTCGCGCTGAGCAAGTTCGGATGGCCAATCCTCCCCGACCAGCAGAGGCATCAGATCAACACCGTCAACCGGCGGGGTCTCATGGAGGCGTGCTAGCGAGCAGACTGTCGGCATAATATCGATCAGGCCCACTACCTCAGGGACGCGCCTCGCTTCACGTTGCCCCGGCAGCTTCACGATCAGAGGCACTCGGAGCGCCGATTCGTAGATGAAGTACTGATGTCCGGCTTCGCCGTGCTCGCCCAGCATCTCCCCATGGTCGCCCGTTACGATGATGAGCGAGTCATCGTACAACTCCAAGCGTTTGAGTTCGTCGAACACCTTGCCAATGCAATAATCGACGTAAGCGATTTCCGCGGCGTATTGCTGCCGGTCGTCGGGGCCGAAGTGGTCAGCGAATGGCGGCGGCGCGTTGTACAGCAGGTGTGGATCGTAGTAGTGGAGGAATAGAAAGAACTTCTTATCGTCCTTGTGCTGACCGAGCCACTGGATCGCAATCCCCGAGGTCTCCTGGCCGCGACGTTCGTTGATCTGCAGGCCGGGTTCGGCAATGGTGGGTACGTTGTTGAAGGAGTCAAATCCCTGCTCCAGCCCCAGCGGCGCGTTGAGAACAAACGAACTCACAATGGCGCCCGTCGAGTACTCGCGGCCACGCAGAACAGATGCCAGTGTGCGGTGGCTGCGTGACAGCTTGGAGCCTGGCTGGCTGCGCACCCCATGGGTGGGCGGCACGAGCCCGGTCAGCATCGAGCAATGGGCCGGCAGCGTGATGGGGACGGGCGTCCTGGCGTTTTCGAAAAGCGTTGCCTGCTGGGCAAAAGCATCGATGTTGGGCGTAATCCTACGGTCCGGATTGTAACAGCCAATATAGTCGGCCCGGCAGGTGTCAATACTGATCAGAATGATTCGCCTGACCGGTCGCCGGAGGCCAAAGACGCGAGGAATAGCATACCAGGCAACGCCCGCAAGGATTAACAAGACCGGCAACAGACAAACAACACACTTTCGTTTAGAAGTCATGGTCTGAAAATAACTCCTGACAGAAGGTTGTCACCGACGACGGCGTCACGACCAGGTGATCATACAGCGCGTCCGCACCGTTCAATCGGTTCCAGGAAGCATTATATGGCAGAGGACATGAGTAAACCATCACATATCCCGATCGGCTGAGGCAAGACGGTCTAACTTGCCTGCGGCTTCTGTTCAGGATCACGCGGCGGGAGAAAGCCGCTACGTACCGCAATTCCTAGGAACGGTTGCGGTAGAGATCCGGATCGACCACGGCCGCCATGGCCGCCACGTCTAGATTTCCGCCGAGGAAAGCATTGACCCGTTGGGCCTGTAGGAGCGGATCGGCAACAGTGGCTCTGTAGTCAACGTCGAGCAAAGAGAAGTTGTCCTGCCGGCTGAGCCAGTTGTCCAACTTCGCGAGCTCTCGCGCGAACGCCTTGGCCATTTGTTTGGCCGTTAACTTCGCCCCTTGCTCGTCGCGGCGATGGAGCATGATGGACTGCGAAGCCACCACCTCGCCCATGTCGCGCCGCATGAAGATCACGCGGTACTCGCGGTCGGCTGGCAGATCGTACAGGAGCCGATAGATGACCTTCACCGCTTTCCCCTCGGCCCGGTCCAGCCAGGCCGCATCCTGCCGTGTCTTTTTAGCGGCCTCCAGTTCGTAGTAGCCTTTGGGATTGTCCTCGTCGGCCCGGCGGAGCCCGTCAGTCACCAGCTCCATGCCGCCAGCCTCCAGCATCTGCATCATCATCGATGTGCCCGACCGGGGAAGCCCCGAGACGATCGTGATAAACACTCTTTCCACTGTTTTCTTTCGCTGCTCGCTCTCGGCGTATCATCATGCTACCATAAGACGACGCAGATGCCCATGGAACCTGGAAATATCATGCGGACGCACGCGAGACGGTTGATGGGTCCGCGCGGAGGTTCACGTCGTCCGTCACGCACGGCCCAACTCATCCTGACCGCGGCGGTGTTGTTGGCGGCCAGCAACTCGGCACTCGGCTACATCGGGCCCGGGGCCGGCTTTGCCGTGGGCGGATCGCTGTTAGTAATGTTCACGGCGTTTCTATCGGCCCTGCTTGCCTTGGTGACGTGGCCCGTGCGGTGGGTGTTTCGGGCTCTGCGAGGGTGGCGTGCCTTCGCCCGCAGCCGCACGAAGAAAGTCATCGTCATCGGCATGGACGGCATGGACCCGACGATGGCTGACAAGTACTTGGCCGAAGGCAAGTTGCCCAACTTCGCCCGACTGCGAGACCAGGGCTGCTACAAGCGCCTCGGCACGAGCACTCCGGCCGTCTCACCTGTGGCATGGTCGACCTTCCAGACCGGCTGCAATCCCGGCAAGCACAACATCTTCGACTTTCTCACCCGCGACAAGCGGACCTATGCGCCGAAGTTGTCCTCCGTTGAAATACGCCCTTCGGCGCGGTCCCTCAGGCTGGGCAAGTTCATCCTGCCTTTGGGCAAAGCCGATATCAGACTGCTGAGAGGCAGCAAGCCGTTCTGGTCCCACCTGGGCCGGCACGGCGTGTTCTCGGCCGTGCTTCGTGTTCCGATTACATTCCCGCCTGAGAAGTTCCGCGGCGTGCAACTATCGGGCATGTGTGTGCCGGACCTGCGGGGCACGCAGGGAATGTTCAGCTTCTACACCACGCGCACCGGCGGCGACACGACGATCGAAGGCGAAGAGCAAACCGGCGGCCAGCGTTTTCACGTTAGCCGAAACAACGGCTGTATTCGGAGCGAGCTCATCGGCGCGCCAAACCCCCTTCGCATCGACGGGCAGGTCTTGAGGTGTCCCTTCACCGTCAAATGTCGAGATGGCGATGCCGCCGAGCTGAGACTCAACGGCGACAAATACAAACTGACCCGAGGGGTCTACACGGATTGGGTCCCTGTGGTCTTCAAAGCCGGCGCGGGGGTCAAGGTACACGGCATCTGCAAGGTTCTGCTCATCGAAAGCGGCGAGGAGTTTTCGCTGTATGTTACGCCGATCAACCTGGACCCGGCCTCGCCGGCTATGCCCATCAGTCACCCGCGGGTCTTTTCGACCTACCTTGCCAAGCGCCAGGGCCCGTTCGCCACGCTCGGCCTGGCCGAGGACAGCTGGGCGCTGAACGAGGGCTTCATCGACGACGAGGCCTTCATCGGTCAGTGTGTCCAGTACGACAGCGAACGCGAGGCGATGCTGCTGGACATGCTGGACAAGGTCCGCCGCGGCTTGGTGGTGTGCGTCTTCGACGGCACCGATCGGATTCAGCATACCTTCTGGCGAGAGCTGGACCCCGATCACCCGGCCAACGTTCAGACCCACCTGCCCGCCGACAAGACCAATGCCATAGAGAAGCTGTACCAGCGAATGGACGCCGTCATCGGCCACGTCTTGGGTCAGATCGACGATGACACTATACTCATGGTCATTAGCGATCACGGGTTCAACGTCTTCCGCTATGGCGTGGACCTGAACCGCTGGCTGGCCGACAACGGCTACCTGGCCCTCAAGGCCGGTTACCCGGATGAGCTGGCCGGCCGGAAGCACCTAACTGCGGTGCACTTCTCCAAGACCAGGGCCTACGCCCTCGGACTGGCAGGTATCTACCTGAACCTCAAAGGGCGGGAGGCCGAAGGCATCGTCGATCCCGGAGACGAAGCCGCCGAACTCCGCGCCGAGATTGCCGAAAAGCTGTCGGCCCTGCGCGACCACCATCGTGATCAGTCAGCCATAAAACGCGCATACAACGCCACAAAGATCTACCGCGGCCCCTACACTAACGAAGCGCCCGACATAGTGGTTGGCTACCAGGTGGGCTATCGCGCGTCGTGGGAGACCGCCATCGGTCAGGTGACCGACCGTGTGTTCCACAACAACGTTAAGGCCTGGAGCGGCGACCACTGCATAGACCCATCCCTCGTGCCGGGCGTGTTGTTCTGCAACCGGCGGATAGACGCCCAGCATCCCCATCTGTCGGACATAGGCCCGACCGTGCTGAACCTGTTCGGCGTGGACGCGCCGGACTACATGGACGGCAGGCCGCTTGCCGTAAGCGACGCCAAGCCGACCGCCGGACCTGCTGCTGTGAACGAAAACGACGAGCCATGATCACACAACCTGACAAATCCCTGTCTCGGCGTCAGTTTCTCAAAGGCGCTGCAGCGGCTGCGGCTGTCGCGGCGGCGGGCATCGGTCCGCAGATGCTGACGAGCTGTATCCGCCGCAGGCACACAGCGGGCAGGAGAGTCATCGTGATCGGCTTTGACGGGATGGACCCGGTCCTTTGCGAAGCCATGATGCAGGCCGGCCGACTGCCGACGCTGGCCAAACTCGCCAACGCCGGCGGGTACCGTCGGCTCGGCAGCAGTATCCCTCCGCAGAGCCCCGTCGCCTGGGCCAACTTCATCAACGGGGCGGGGCCGGGCTCACACGGCATATTCGATTTCATCCAGCGCCGGCCCGACGACATGTCAGAGCCCTATATGTCGGTTTCAGACACCCCGGTGGGCTCAGGCGGCTGGAACATGGGCGACTATCGCCTGTACCTGGACTTCTGGCCCTTCAACCACCGCCCACCCAAGACCAGGCTGCTGCGGCAGGGAACGCCGATGTGGGACTATCTCGAACGGGGCGCCATTGATTCGGTCTTCTACTTTCTGCCGTCCAACTACCCGCCGAGTAAGTCCAGGCATGGCTATCATCGCTCGCTGGCCGGGCTGGGAACGCCTGACCTAACGGGCAACTACGGCCTGTACCACCTGTTCCACGACGATCCGCACGATCACAGTCGTGATGAGGGAGGCATCCGAAGCTTCTTTTTTTTCGAGAACGGCACGTGCCATAGGCCTTTGAAGCTACTGGGGCCAAAGAACACCAACCTGAAAACCCCCGCCCACACTTTCGCCGAGTTCCTCGTCCACCGCGACAAGGACAGCCGTACGGCCGGCATCCAGATTCAGGGCCAACGCATCCTGCTGACGGAAGGTCAGTGGAGCAACTGGGTCCGGCTGAGTTTCTCAATGTCGATGCCTTCTGTCGTGCCGGATCGAGAGGCAAACGGCATCTGCCGGTTCTATCTGCTTTCGGTCGGGCCCGTCTTTCGGCTTTACGTTTCGCCGATCAACTTCGACCCGTCGTCCCCTGCCGCCCGGATTAGCGAGCCCATGGGGTTCGTCAAAGACATTTCCGACAAGTTGGGGCCGTTCCACACGGTCGGCTTCCAGGAGGCCCACAACGCCCGGCGAAATAATGTGCTTAACGACGCCCAATACGCCGAGCAGGCCCAGTTCGTCCTCGACGAACGATTGGCTCTGCTGGACTACGCCCTAGACGATTACGACGACGGGGTGCTCTTCTTCTACTTCTCCAGCACGGACTTGCAGTCGCATTTCTTCTTCTGGGACGGCGAGGAACCGAGCCTTGTTCGTTCACCGAAACAGACAGGTGACTACATGGAGCACATCCGCAGGCTGTATGAACGCATGGACCGCGTGGTCGCTGATGTCCTGAAACGCTACGGCGATTCGGTGACCGTGCTGGTGATGAGCGATCACGGCTTCTGCAACTTCAGGCGGCAGTTCCACCTGAACGCATGGCTGGCTGAGAACGGCTATCTGGCCGGCCCGCCCGGCGGCTCGGTGTTCGGCAACATTGATTGGACCGGTACGCAGGCCTACGGGCTAGGCATCAACGCGCTGTATCTGAACCTCACTGGCCGCGAGCGCGACGGCATCGTGCCGGCGGCTCAGCGGGGCCCACTGCTGGACGAACTAGCCCGCCGCCTGGAGGCTATCCGCGACAGCAACGGCCGGCAGGTCATTCGACATGCCCGTCGAGCCGACCAAATCTACAGAGGACCGGCGACCGCAATGGCGCCCGATCTGATCGTCGGTTACAGCCGAGGCTATCGGGCTTCGTGGGCAACCAGCATCGGGACAATCACCAATGAGGTGCTGAGCGACAACGAGAACGCCTGGAGCGCTGATCACTGTGCGGACATTGAGGAAGTGCCAGGCATATTCTTTGCCAATCGTCCGATCGACGCCCTCACGCCCTCCCTCGTAGACGTGGCGCCGACGATTCTGGCGGATTTTGGCCTGGCCGTGCCCGGGACAATGACCGGAAAGGACATCCTCAAGCGATAACCCCATCGGCTGCAAGGGATCCACGAATATGGCAAAAATTAAAATCGATTCAGCGCTGTTGGCGCGGGCCAAGATGGCCGCCGAAGCTGCTGGCTACAGCAGCGTCGAGGAACTCATCACCCGCGCCGTTGAGGCGGAAGTCGCCAAGTACGAGCAGCCAGACGAAGACGTCAGTGAACAACTCCGGGGACTGGGTTACATCGAGTGAGCGAGATTGCGGCTGAAATCCTCTGGCGGCTGAATGTGGCGGCCAATGGCGTCGGCCGGTTCATTCTCGCGCCTATCGGTTGGGGACCAGCGTGGCTGTCTAACGCCATCGTCGCGGCAATAGCAGGCGTGGGGATGTTGCTGGTGTTCAAGCACACATCCAATCAGAAGGCCATCGGGCGCGTCCGCGACGGTATCAAGGCGGATATGCTGACGCTGAAGCTATTCAAGGACAGCTTGGCCGTTTCCCTGGTCGCGCAGGGCCGCATGCTGCGAGGCGCGATGATGCTGTTCGTTTGGGCCCTCGTACCGATCGCGGTGATGACAATCCCGATCTGTCTACTGCTCTCGCAGATGGGGCTGTGGTATCAGTATGATCCCGCGCCGCTCGGCGGCGACGTCATCGTTACCGTTGCGCTCAACGACGATGACGACACATTTCTCGAGTCGGTTTTTCTTGAGCGTGACGACTCCTTCGAGATCGTCGCCGGTCCCATGCGAGCGCCCGCGCAGGGAGAGGTGTGGTGGACGATCCGCGGACTTCAGGAGGGCCAGCACAAAATGACGTTCGACGTCGCCGGCCGGAAGATCACCAAGTCGCTCGCATTCGGCCACGGGCCCATGCGAGTCAGCAAGCGCAGACCCGATATGTCCTTATCGGGTGTTCTGCTGTACCCAGCCGAACGCCCATTCAACGGGGACTCGGTCTTCCGGTGGATCGACGTTCAGTACGAGCGGCGCCCCGGCTGGGCCAACGGGGCCGATGCGTGGGTTATCACTTTCTTCGTTGTCTCCGTCGTCTTTGCCCTGCTGTTCAAGAACTCCCTGGGCACGCGGTTGTAGAGCGGGGCTGACCCGACCATACATGTAGTTGCATCATTCGGGCCCGCCCGGTGCAAGCCATCCACATGCGTATTGCATTGGCTCAAAAGGAAGCAGGCCTTGAGAATAGGACTTTAACAAAGCCAAAACTAGCAGACAATTACTAACTGAAAGGGGTGGTAACATGAGAACCACGCATCTGATCGCCACGCTTGTGGGCCTTCTGGCCATCGGCCTTGTAATACCGAGGCCTCAGCGATGCACCACCCCGGTATCGCCCAATGGAGACAGCGAGACCCAGGCGCCGGAAGCGCGATGCATCCGTCCAATTTTGGGAAAACAGTCCTACAGGCCTGACAACACTCTCCACATGGACAGGTACCGCTCCAGGCGCGACAGGCTGCGCCAGGTGCTGTTCCGCCTGGGCACCCGCTGTCCGCCCGTCTTCCTGAGGAACTGGCTGTAGGCGTTCCTGCGCTGGCTGGCTGACATCCTGCGGATTTGACGCAACACTGCCAGGTCGGCTGTGCTAACAATTCGTCGCTCGTCGCGAAGGTTAAGGAATCCCAGAAGTCCTGCCGGCGTATTGCTGTTGCGGAAGTCGACCATAACCCCGTTGTCGACGCGGTTCTGTCCGGTGACTGTGTCCCACCACTCTCGTCGCGTTCTTGTGCTGTCGGCGGCCAATATCAGCGCCAGTCGCGATCGACTGGTCAGATAAGTGCCATTTCGGATCATCGCCTCAATATCCGCAAACATGTCTACACATTCCAGCGTAAGGGCATTGCCGTCGGCGGTGCCTACAGCATCATTGTTGAGAGTGTTCTGCTCCTTCAAGGCGCGGACAGCCCTGACCTTGACCTTAAGAATATAATTCCCCGCTGGCAGGCCGCTGCGCCGGTTGATGGTCATGCCGATTCGCAAGTATCCGCCCGGCGCCAGTGTTGCAGCGATTTTCTTGGTCCGCTTCAGGAGCGTCCACCCTTTACCGTCGATCGTGGACACGGCAATCAACCGCAGTTCCAACACGGTTCCTTTGCGCACCGATAAGTTGCCTTCGTTGGCGACACGGACGATGGTCTTGCCCTTGAATCGGGTATTCGCGGCCCTGATTGTCGGCAAGGTACTGCTGGCGATTGTAGCCGTCAGGTCAGCCGCTTTCTGCACCGCCGGTTCGGCAAACGACTGGCCTGTCATTTTGGCCGCAGCCTCGGTGATGATGTCAACTGTCGTCGCACCGTATTCGTCCGGGTAAAAGACGTTGTAGTTGCCGTACTTGTAACCGTTGTGGGCCAACATCCAGAAGTTCCACCCGGCTGCGCCTGTTTGCTCAGCCATGTCGAACAGGCCCTGGTAGAGCTTGTCACGCTCGGCCCGCGAACCGCTCCCCTTTACCTGCAGGCCGAATTCCTCCAGCAACAACGGCATGTGGAGGATATCACGAGCATCGTCTATGTGCCGCTTGTACCAAGATAAGCTCTGGCTGTAACTTATGCCCCACTGGTCCGGGTACAAATGGACTGTGGCAAAGTCGATACCTTCGACCTGATGGTTTGCGATGAAGTCCGTGCCTTCCGAGCCGTCATACATCCAATTGCTGGAAGTAAAGCTATAGAAACCTTCTATGCCTGTCGTGAGCATGTGATTGGGGTCCACGCTTTTAACATAGGCGGCCATCTCCGTCATCCATGTCTGGAGGGTCTTGCCAGACTTATCGCCGGGCACGCGTGGTTCATTAGCCAGCTCCCATGAGAAAATCGTAGGATCATCCTTGTACAGGACCTCGGTATAGCTGTTGCGACGATTGACCAGAGCGCTGACGAAGTCCTTGTACCACTGCTTAGTGTCGGAATCCGTGTAGAAGTCGCTGCGCTTGGAGGCGACCTGGTTTCGGTCAGTTCCATACCGAGCATCCCATGCGACGTACTGGTCCATGCCGCCGTAGTCTCCCCAGTAGTTTACGAAGGGCAGGATCAGGCGCAAACCGAGCTGTCCGGCCTTATAAATCACGTAGTCCAGCCCCTTGAAGACGTTCTCGGCGAACTGTCCCGGGGCCGTTTGAAGTGCATTCCACTCGCCGGCGCCGTCGTTAAAGGCCCATGCCCGTATCACCTTCAGACCCATGGCGGCGGCATCTTCCAGCACCTCGTCTACGTGCTGGCGTGTGCTCTTGCTGCCGGCATAGCTCAAAAGATAGTAGTTATTCGTGCCGGGCGCATAAAAGGTGTCTTCTCCCAGCTTGAATTCGGTTCCCTCCGCACGGACGAACTCAGCGGCAACGTTCTGATTCCCTTCGGCCAGCAAGTCGACACCAATCACCCCCGCTCCGTCCAGCAGCAATCTGGGCTCGAACTGCTCGAAAATTGGCTCGGTAGACATCTTCCATATCTCCATTGTTGGTGGGCGGCAATCGACGTTTTCCGGGCTGCTGAAGGCCCGGCCAGTCAGCACGGATCAAACCATCGTCGTGCAAGAGCGCCCAAAGGCCATCAATGCTCAGGCATCAAGCACTACAAACATATCGGCGGCGCAATGAGCGATCCTGAGCGCCTTATTGGGCGGACCCAAGCGCTATGACTGCCCTGTGCTCCAAGCGGCTCAAAAATAGGCAGTTATGTGGCCCAAGCCTTGCATCCTCTCCGTAACACCGTCCCGGGAAACTCCCACCCGCTGTTTCGACGCTCCTTTACTGCATAATAGTACCCCCGCGAGCGTTCGCAGGCCACTACCCGCTATAATTAGTTGGCCTCGGTTGGGCCCAAGCTAGCGGTCTCCCCCCGCCGCTGGGAAATGGGCGCCGGCCGAGGCCTTTTTCTAACTGCGACAAGTAACGCTGACAGCGCGCCTGTCATGTCAAGGGAGGCATGTTCGGGCTGCAAAATGTCGCGGTATGCGGGAGAATTTCCTTGACGCATGCAGGTCCAATATGTATAGTCCATGAGCGTTGAGGAAAAGCGGAATTCTTGCGCTGTTATGTGGCAGCGCCCTGCAATCGAGGCATTCTTAGGAGTCCGCTGATGCATTTGTACCCACGCCTTCTGATTCTCTCAGTCTTTCTTGTCTTCGTGTCAGCTGCTACCGCGGAGACAACTGTGTTTTTTGGAATAACATACGATGTTGTGATCTCCGCCCCAATGCCGGTAGGAGATGGAACGGAGTCACTTCGTGCCTTCACCCTCGCAATCGTCAACACCACCGGCAACGCCATGCTGAACCCAGCCGGGTTCGATGGGACTGCTTTGTTCGGCTACACAGGCATATCTGGCAAACTGCATCAGCAAGACGTCGCATCATTAATCCGGACGCCGACGACCGATAACACGGACCTCGCCACAGATATCGACACGCACTTTTTGTTTACGATGGCCGACGTGCTTGCCGTGACGGCGCCCGTCGAAACGAGCGGCCTGCTTGCCAGTGGTGAAGCCCCCAATGCCACCGGCCCTCTGGCAGCCTTCGCCCAGACCAGCTTTGGCGATAACCTGACAGGCGACCCGGCCCTCATAGGCGGCGCCACAGGCCCCAGGTGGGACCTGGCTTACATCGTGGTTCCTCAGGGCGAGTTGATAACGCTGGACTTCGTCATCAACGGCTTTGACGGCAGTGAAGATATTTTTGCTTCTTTTGAAGTCGTGCCCGAACCAACATCTCTCAGTCTGCTCTCGATTGGCGCCATCTTAGCGATGAAGGGCAGGCCGAAGCTTCCCAGCCTCTAGAGAAGAGAGAACTCCGGGGCTGCCTTGACACGGCCCCAACACCACGGCAAATTCGCTGGTCAGTGGCCACTACCAGTCTGGGGCTGGTTCATCTATTATTCACAGGAGACATGAAGATGAAAACTGTTCTTAGCCGCGGCGAGGTCGCAGATGAGAAGGAACGGGAACTGCGCTGGCCCCGACATCCACTAGAAGCGTCGATCTGCTCAGTGCGCCGCAATAAGACCGGCTGCCGGCGCCTGTTAACACTGCTAGAACGGCGGACATGACCTTCTACGACGAACTTGCGGCTGAGTATGACGACATCACCCGCGGGAGGCATCGCTCCACCGGCGCAAGAGAATTCATCGCCGAGTGTATGCGCCGCTATACCGTGCGGTCCGCTGTGGATGTCGCGTGTGGGACGGGATTGTACGCTCTGGCCCTGGCAGAACAGGGAGTGGACACCATAGGCGCTGACTTGTCTATGGAGATGCTTCGTCGGGCCGCAGTTCGAGCCGACGAGGCGAACCTGTCGATCAAGTGGATCCAGACGTCTATGCAGGAACTTACCGCCCATTTGGAGACCGCGCAGGACGCGGTGCTGTGCATGGGCAACTCACTTGCACACTTGCTGGACGATGAAGATCTTGACGCAACGCTGTCTGCTTTTCATGCGTCGCTGACGGCCGAAGGCCTGCTGGTGATGCATCTTCTCAATTACGATCGTATTCTTACCGAAAGGGAGCGGATAGTCGGAATCACACGAACCGGCGACCGGGAATACCTCCGGTTCTATGATTTTTTCGACAACCGGGTGCGGTTCAATGTTCTCCGCATCCAGTGGAAGGATGGTCAATGCCGCCACCTGCTGCACAGCACGATCCTGAGGCCGTACCGTTGGCACGAACTCCGTGATTCTCTAGCGCGGCACGGGTTCACCGATGTTGCCGCGCACGGCGACCTGGAGTTTGGTCCGTTTTCCAGCGACTCGAGCGACTCTCTGCTGATCACGGCCAAGGTGCAGAGCCCTTTGCGATAAGCCGCATATGCAGCAAGTGGGGGCTTCGAATCCTGTGGGCCAGGAGGTACTATATTCGCTTGTATGGACCCAAACATCGCGCATACCGATGCCACCGCCCTGCCGCCACCGATCGTCATTGATTGTCAGGCAGCTGAGCTTGATGAATTGCTGGGCAAGGAATGGCTGATCACAAACCGAATCGGCGCCTATGCATCCGGCACGGTAGTCGCCTGTAACACACGTAGATATCACGGTTTACTGGCCGCCGCCACTTCTCCACCCGTCGGCCGTGTGATGGCGCTCGCCAACGTCATGGAACGTCTGACCTTCGGGGGGCGCAGCTACGAACTCGGCATGAATGAGTTCGCTGACACCTTCTCTCCCTACGGACTGACACATCTGGCGAGCTTCGCCAATGGGGTCATTCCTTCTTTTAACTATCGCTGCGGTCAGGGAACGCTAACCAAGGAGCTGCTGCTGGCTGAGTCCGCCAACGCTCTTGCCATCCGCTATACGTATAACGGCCCCGCAGCGATGCTGCACCTTCGCCCGCTAGTGGCGTTGCGAGACTTCCACCACACACGAAGCGCAGCCCGACGCAACCGGATGACATTCCACAATGCCGCAGGAAGTATTGTCGTGCATGATCGAGCATCAGTGGAGTGCGACTTGCACCTGGCTAGCCTCGAAGCGACATTCCTGCCCGATGGCCAATGGTGGTACGGTTTTCGCTATCGAGCCGATGCAGACCGGGGTTATGATGACACCGAGGACCTCTACACCCCTGGCGAGTTCCTGTGGCAACTGGAAGACGGCGACATGTGCCAGTTCGTAGCCGGGTTGAATGAACCGGGGCTGATATTCTTCGACTCTGTCCTTGCGCGCCGCCATGAGCGACAGGTGCGACTGGCTGAATCTGTAGGCGCCGACGCAGACCTTTCCACGCGCAGATTGGCAGTGGCGACAGACGCGTTTGTTGTTCAAAGGGAGTACGCTGGTAGGCCACCCATGACAACAATACTCGCCGGGTACCACTGGTTCGCAGACTGGGGGCGTGACGCCTTCATAGCGCTTCCCGGCCTGCTGCTGGAGACGGGTCGATTCGACCAGGCCCGACAGGTGTTCCAGACTTTCTGCGATTGGGTCGCGGACGGGCTGATTCCCAACCGATTTGACGATCGGACTGCAGCCGCACACTACAACAGTATCGATGCTCCCTTGTGGATGTGTCTCGCTGCAGAACGCTATGTCACTGCGACGGGCGATGAGGCCACTTTCACCGACTTACTGCTCCCGGTCATGCATAACATCCTGACGGCCATGCATGACGGCACGCGCTTCGACATCCGGGCCGACTCGGACTGTCTGCTTACCGGCGGCGACGAGAACACCCAATTGACCTGGATGGATGCCAAGTCAGGCAATATCCCTGTCACCCCTCGCCATGGCAAGGCCGTGGAGATCAACGCCCTGTGGTACTGCGCATTGCGTCATGGCCGATCGATGTCAACGCGCCGGCGACGAACGTGCTGAGCTTTACGTCCACCGGGCCAGCCTGATAGCGCCAGCCTTCGTCCGCACGTTCTGGAACAACGACCGCCAATGCCTTTTTGACTGCGTCAACGCAGGTGGCACGTGCACATCTATCCGCCCAAACCAGATATTCGCCGTCTCCCTGCCGTACAGCCCGTTGTCGCAACCGCAACAAGCCGCCGTTGTCCAGACAGTCCGCCAACACCTTCTGACCCCGCTCGGCCTGCGAACACTTTCGCCGGAAGACCCCGCCTACCGGGGGCGCTACGAGGGGAACATTGCCAGCCGGGATGAGGCATACCACCAGGGCACTGTCTGGCCTTGGCTTATGGGCCCCTTTGTCGAAGCCTACCTCAAAGTCAATCAATACCGGCATGATGCCTGTCTGCAGACACGCAAGTGGCTCGGCGACTTCGACGCCCACTTACTGGAAGCCGGCTTGGGATACATAAGCGAGGTGCTCGACGGCGACACGCCGCAGAGGCCTGGCGGGTGCATCGCGCAGGCGTGGTCGGTAGCCGAGATACTCCGGGCCAAGCGATTGGCCCAATCATGTGGGTAGGGACGTGAACTTCGTCAAGATTACATACGTGGTGGTCGTGAGCCTGCTCGTTGGCTCAGTTTCAGCTCAGGAGGCCGCTACACTGCGCCCGGCCTCAGACCAGAGCCTTGCAGCCTGGCCCTACCGCACGGCTGAGCTTCATCTGCACGAACGCGGCAGCCTCAGTTCACGTGTGTCGGCGGTTGGTCTGCGATGGCAGCTGGGCGGGCCAACGTTTATTCACCCCATAACAGTAGTCCAGAATGTTCCGTTGACATTGAGGGTCTCGCTGCCGGCCATTCAGGTCCAACAGGTTTACAATATCGACCTGCTTGCAGGGCCCGATGCCCAGGCCGATGTCCTGAGCAGCACCCAGGCGACGATCGTCTGGCCCGACGAACTGGTCAACCCTGGCGCATTCATAGACCCCATTACCTACGGATCTTACGTGGCCCCACTGCCGAGCTGGCCTCGGCGAACAAAGCTAGGCGTGCTGCTGGCGGCTGTTCTTGTGTGCGCTGCGATGTCAAGCGTGGCCCTGGTCCGCAGATGCCGCCTGCAACTTATCCTGATACTGATTGTAGTCGCCCTTGCTACAGTTGCGGCGATCTTTTGGGGTAGCCGCCAAACTTCTGTCGTCGCTCGCTATAGACCGGACGAGCGTCTGCTGATCCTCTCAACACGCCGGACAGTACAATGGAGCAACCCAGGCCAACTGGCGCCGATCTACTTCAACATGCAAGATGTCCCTGACGATACGATGGTCATCCACCCCGATCGTACAACCCTCCTGTTGCATCCCAGGCAGATGTTGCTGCTGCGCCGACTTGGCCGTTCGCAACTCTAGACCTCAGTCGATATCGTGGTCTGGCTGGTCCTCGCGCCATTGGCCTGAAGAACTGTTGGCGGCTTTGTTATCCAGATTCATGCGCTCCCCCGCCGCTTCCCAAGCATCGAGGTGTTCCTCGGAAGGCGGCAGCCTTCTAGCCAGTAAACGATGCCTGATGAATCTCATTATCGTCCATGCCAGGAAGACCAATACAGCAAGGAGCAGCGTCAGGCTCAGCCATGCAATGTTGGCGAGAAGGCGGAATACCGCACCGTCGATATGGGGCATACATTGAAGGGCGACTACCAGCATGAGCACCATCGCAATGGCAATGACCGACAATCCCATGATTGAGAATACGAACTGCCTGCTTTGTCTGTCTTGACGATAGTCTATGTCTTCCATGGTGCGTTCGCTCTGGCATCAAACTTCTCGCTGTCGTTAAACGATTCCAAAAGTTGTCGCCCTCTTTCAGATATGACCTTAGGCGCAACGACCCGAATGACGACATACTGATCACCTCGCTGGCTGCCAACTGTGCCGACTCCCTTGCCTTTAAGCCGCAGTTTCTGCCCGCCGCTCGTGCCGGGTGGCACAGTAACCGTAGTCATGCCGTCTATGGTCGGAACGGGGACCTTCGCCCCGAGTCCGGCTTCAGAGATTGAGATTGGCACCTCTACGTAAATGTCCCTCCCGTCCCGCTTGAAGTAAGGGTGCTGGCCAATATGCACGCGGATATACAGATCACCCGCACCCGCCGGGCTGGTCTCCCCCTTGCCGCGAAGGCGAATTCTCTGCCCTTCATCCACGCCAGCCGGAATCTTCACTTCTATGGTCTCGGTTTTACCGGACCGATCGTCCCGGCTTATGCGAATGGTTGTGGTGACGCCCCGTATAGCCTGCAGGAAGCCCAAAGTTATCGGATACTCCAGATCGGCACCTTTCTGCCTGCCGGGTTGCCGCCGCCCTTTGCGAGCAGTTCTGCCCCCACCCAACGCCGCCAGAATCTCGTCGAGGCCCATTCCCACGAACCCTTGACCGCCGTTGAATCCTGCAAAGAAATCACTTAGGTCCGGCCCGCCTTGCGTGGTTGTAGTGTACACTCGTTGCCCACCTGGCCCGTGGAAGCCCTGGTAGCCGGCATGACCGAAGCGGTCGTATTTCTTGCGCTTATCAGGATCTGAAAGGACCTCATAGGCCTCGGTAGCCTCCGTGAACTTGTTCTGAGCGTCCGGAGATTTGTTGACGTCCGGATGATACTTCCTTGCAAGCTTGCGATAGGCAGATTTGATCTGGGCGGCCGTTGCATCGCGGCTGACACCCAGCACTTCGTAGTAGTCCCTTTTCGCCATGTTCACATTCTAGTGGCACACCCTCGATGATTTCCAGCCCGGCTATGAGAGTCTAGTGGCCCCCGCGCATAACCTTTGACATGTTGAACACGGGTAACAAAAGGGCCATCGCTATTCCGCCGACTACGAGCCCCATGAAGATGATCATTGCGGGCTCGATCATGCTCGTGAGGGTCTTGACGGCAATCTTAAGGTCGTCTTCGCAGAACTGGGCCACGCGGTCCATTACCAGGTCGAGCTTACCTGTCCGCTCACCCGCGTCGATCATCTGTGCGATCATGCGGGGAATTAGGGGGTCCTCGTACATCTCGCGGGACAGAACGGCGCCTTCCTCCACACTGCCGGCCACTCTTCGCCAGAGGCGTGCAAAGTAATAGTTGCCCGACACGCGCGCAGTGATATCCAGCCCCTCCAGCATCGCCACACCGGTGCTAACCATTGTTGCCATGGTTCTGAAGCTTCTTGCCATACAAGACTTACGAAACATGTTTCCCACTACGGGCACTGATATTTTCAGCTTGTCGCCGAATCGTCGGCCGGAAGGGCTGCGAAAGTATATGGCCAAACCGATAATCGCCACTGCCAGCCCGCCGAAGATAAAGGGCCAGTATGCCACCATGCTTCTGCTGATTGTTAACAGTACTCGCGTTGGAAGGGGCAGGACCGCGCCCTTGCCGGAATATATCTTCTCGAAACGAGGCAAGACGAATACTAGCAACCCAACTACGACCAGAACGCAGAACCCCATCATACAGGCCGGGTATATCATAGCGCCCTTGATCTGCTTGCGGGTGTCGCGATCCTGCATCATGTACTTCGTGCATCGCTCGAGCATATCCCCCATTCTTCCGGACGCTTCCGATGCCCGCATAAGTGAAATGAACAACTCACTGAAGTGTTTGCGGTGGCTTTCAAGGGCAACAGAGAATTCCACGCCGCCCTTTACCTGTTCGGACAGATCATTTACCATCGCTACAACTCCGCTGTGATCGCTGGAGTTTACGATAGAATCCAGGGCGTCCGACAGCGGCACGCCGGTATCGACCATGACGGCTAGCTGATTGGCGAAGAAGACAATGTCCTCCTGCTTGATCTTCTTAAGCGGCCCGGATGACCTGCTGACCGGCCTGGCAGCATGATCACCAAACGCTCCACCGATGTGCTGCGAGTCGCGCATGGTCAGCCCACTCGTCTCGCCTCCCGTCTGCTGTTTATTGACATTTTGGGTTGCAGGCATATTCGCTCCATTTCTCCGGGCACTTGGGCCGGCGGACTATGCCGCCGTCACACGGAATACTTCCTCCACGCTGGTTATGCCGGCTTTGACTTTCTCCAGGCCGTCCTGCCGCAGTGTGGTCATGCCGGACTTCATCGCCAGGTTGTACATTTCCGTCACGCTCACGTTCGTCACCATCTTGTCGCGGAACTCGTCATTGGGGATAAGTAGTTCGTATATGCCGATTCGTCCGCTGTAACCGCTATCCCGGCACTTCGGACATCCTTTGCCCTTGTAAAACACCTCGACCTCACCGGCAATCCGTTCCACTGCACGACGAATATTCGCCGGCGGATCGTATGGCTCCTTGCAGTGTGTGCATATCTTTCGGACCAGCCTTTGAGCCAGGATCCCCACCAGAGAGGCCGATATCAGGTACGGCTCGACCCCGGTGTTGACCAGTCGGCTCACTGTTCCCGGGGCATTGTTCGTGTGCAGTGTGCTGAGCACAAGATGGCCGGTCAGAGCCGCCTGAATGGCAATTCGCGCGGTCTCTTCGTCGCGAATCTCGCCAACCATGATTATGTCAGGGTCCTGCCGCAGCAGACTCCGCAGGGCCGCCGCAAAGGTGAAACCTATCTTCTCATTGACCTGAAACTGGTTGACACTGCCCAGGTTGAATTCGACGGGATCCTCAACCGTGCATATATTGACCGAATCGTCGTTGAGCTCCTTGAGCACACTGTAGAGCGTTGTGCTCTTGCCGCTGCCGGTCGGGCCGGTCACCAACACGATGCCGTTGGGAGCGCTGATGGCCTTTCGCCAGCTCTTGAGCATATCGTAGTTGAAGCCCAGCTTCTCCAGGTTCACCAAGACTGAACGGTTGTCAATTAATCGAATTACGACCTTCTCTCCGAACTGCCCCGCAAGTGTGCTGATGCGCAAGTCAATCGGACGCTTGTCCATTAACACGTGAATGCCGCCGTCCTGAGGTAGGCGGCGTTCGGCAATATCCAGCCTCGCCATGATCTTGATTCGGCTCACGATGGCGGGCGCCATCTTGTATGGCGGGCGTAGCTTCTCATACAACCTGCCGTCAATGCGAAAGCGAATTCGCAGTTCGTTATCGTGAGGCTCGATATGAATATCCGACGCGCCGTCGCGCACTGCGCTATAAATGAGATAATTGACCAGCTTAATTATCGGAGAGCCTTCGGCGGCTGCTTCGATGTCCGATATGTCCTCAACCTTCTCCTCAACAAGGGCCAGCTCAGTCTCACCCTCGCCGAGGATGTCGTCGATTACAAATACATTGGCCGCAGGCAGGTGAACATCGAGCGTCGCCTTGATATCCTTGGCCAGTGCGCACACCACCAGCACTTCACAGCCGGAAATCCGGGATACTTCCTCAATAAGGAAGACGTTTGAAGGTTCACTCATCGCAAGGGTCAGGTGTTTTCGAACCTTAAACAGCGGCACGACGTTGTGCTTTTCCAGAAACTCCCATGGAAGCACGTCGGTCACCTTCGGGTCAGTCACCTTCGGTGAAATGCGGGCGAACGGAACGCCGTAACCTTCCGCCAGAGCAGCCATGATCTGCTCTTCCGTGCAATAACCCAGCTTCTGCAGCACCTCGCCAAGCAGCATGTTCCCGCCCGACGTTCGTTGATGCTTCAGGGCTTCCTCAAGCTGTTCAGACGTTATGGCCCCCTGCTTAACCAGCAGTTGACCCATCTGCAGTTTCTGTCCGATCTCTGTCGTTTCCACAGCCGGATCACCTCGCTCCTCAGGGAGCAATTGTCTTTACCGCCTCGGCTATGTCGTTGAAGACTTCAAAGTCATTCGTCAGCCGAGTCATCTCCAATATCTTTTGGACGTTTTCATCGCACTTGACTAATTTCACCTGCCCCAGTCGTTCCACAAGCTTATCCTGCAGATCCAATAGGTATTCCAGTGCGGCACTATCGATGAACGGCACTTGTTCCATGTTCACAACAATGTCCACAATGTCCTGAGTGGCCATCTGGTGATCGACAACCTGTTGGAAGGCATTGAGGGCGTCTTCGTTGAGTTCCCCATTTACGTTCAGCAACACGGTACGTCCGTAGCTTTCCGCGGTTACGTTCATTCGTGTTTCTCCTTGTGCGCGGGGTCCGGCCTGATATTGCCGTCATCCCTGCGGATCTGCTTGAGAAACTCTTCCAGGTCAATCGCCAGGAGCTTTTCTGTCAGTTCTGCATCGAACTGCGTTCCGGCATGTTTACGGATTTCCTTGCACACCGTCGCCACCGGTAGTGCAGAGCGGTAACAACGGTCGGATGTCACTGCGTCCAAGCAGTCCGCCAGGCCGATTATCCGCCCCTCCATTGGTAAATCATCGCCCCTCAAGCCCTGCGGGTAGCCCTTGCCGTCCAGCCGCTCGTGGTGCGTCAGTATCCCTACAGCCACGTCTTTAAGCTGGCGGATACCTCCAAGTATGCGGGCGGCGATCATCGGGTGACGCTTCATCTGGTCGAATTCGTCCCCGGTCAGCTGTCCAGGCTTGTGCAGCACGCTTTCCGGAACACCTATTTTTCCAACGTCGTGAAGCAGGCCCGCCAGGTATATCCGCCTTACACGCTCGGGCGAATAGCCGAGTTCCTGCGCCAAGCGTTCGGATATTCTCGCCACACGAAGCGAATGGCCGCAGGTATACGGATCCTTGGCGTCCAGTGATGCCGTGAGCGATTCCAGCACGCCCACCAGCAACTCCTGCATGTCAGCATAAAGTCTGTGGTTTGTGAGAAATACAGCTGCCTGATGTCCGACGGCACCAAGCAACTTGGCGTCAACACTGTCGAACTCCCCGTCCCGTTTGTTGACAGCCATGAGTATCCCGATCGCGCCGCTGTCGCTGACCAATTGCACAGCTATCAGCTGGTCTATGACGCCATCAAACCCGCTGCCGGTCATGCCGACAAACTCATTCGTCACTATGCTGCGAACGTCGCCGCTGAACTGGGGCGCGATTTCGTCTTCAGCCAGACGCCTGATCTGATCGCTGGCAAGGGGGATATCCCCGGCCATAATCACTTCCACATCGTCCTCTGCAGGCGCTTTTTCATAAACAATGGCCGCGGCCCCCTGGACGTTCAGCACTTCCAGCAGTTCCTGACAAACGTCTTTTCGCAGGAAGTCGCTTGGTTCATTAGTCAGCTTCATTGCCCCACTTATGCGGTACACGAAGCTGAGCTCCTCGTAGGTCCGTGCAAGGTTCGTGCTCAGGCCTACTATCTCGCTCTGTGACACGCACAACGCGTGTTCTCGGTCGAGCATTTGCGTCAATATGTTAATCAGGCGTTCGGTGTCGGCGGCGCTGTACCTGCACACCCTTTTCAGTTCATTGAAGACAAGGCTGTAGTCCACTTGAAGTCGATCGCACACGCCATGAAGTTTCTCCTCTTTGAGCATTTCAACAACTGGAAAACACGCCACGGCCGCAGCGACGAGCCTCCGGCGGTCGTAAACAGGCACGCCGATCAAGCATTCGCCCAGAACTGAGCGTCTCTTCACTGTGCGGTCGTCGAAAACGACGTGCTGCGCCACCTTCTGCGCCTCCCCAGAACATAGCCGAGACTCACCGATTAACTGGCAGAACTCGCATGACGGCGCAAACCCCTCAAGCGGCTCACCGCAGTGGTCCCATATCGATAGCGTAATTCCAAGGTCCCGAAGTTGCGCCTGGACCTTTCGAAACTCCCCCCGCATATGAGTAGGAGCCCCAAACAGCTTTTTCAGACCTTCTTCCATTAGCCTACTCGCCGCGAGGTGGCCTCGCCTCTCAGTAATTCCTTGGTCACCGCGAGAATCTCCCGAGGTGAAAACGGCTTTTCCAGCACCCGCGTAATGCCGGCCTGTGCCATTTCCAACGCATCAACATCGAACCCGCGGGCAGTCAGCATCACGGCTGGAATACTTTTGCAGTTCTCAACGTTTCGAATCGCCGTGCAAAACTCTACACCTGTCATAAATGGCATTTGGTAGTCCGTTATGATGAGGTCCGGCAGTTCCTCCCGACACAGTTCCACTGCCTCCTCCCCGTCCTGGGCCGTGATCACCTCGAATCCTGCACGACGTAGTTTCATGGACACAACGTGCCGAATGTGAGCTTCGTCGTCAGCCACCAATACCTTACTTGACACTTTCACACCTGTTTCTTTCTTATTCACCCAGTCATAGGGCCGAATACTTGTTATTCCTCGATCACGGGCAACTCAAAGCTAAACGTGCTGCCTTTACCTTCCTCGCTCCTGAATGAAAGCTTCCCATCGTGGATCGTTTCGATAATGTGTTTTGTCAGGGCCAAACCAAGGCCGGTCCCCTTAGCTACTTCCTGGTGTTGCTTAACCCGATAAAACTTTTCGAAGATGTGTGGAAGAGCATCCGCGGGGATGCCCAGCCCTGTGTCCGACACTTCGCATATAATAGTGTGTCGCCGCTCGTCCACAACCACCGACACCGTCACTTTGCCGCCGTCGAGCGTATACTTTATTGCGTTGGACACCAGGTTCAGGACGGCTTGATATATCATGTCCCGGTCCGCCTCGACCTGGCAGTAGATCGGCGCAAGCCGCGAGACGAGTTCTATGTTCTTCAATTTGGCCTGCGGCGCGCCAACATCCACGGCCTGTTTGACGACGCTTGTGAGGTTCAGCGGCTCTCGTACGACTTTGATCACACCCGACTCAATGCGCGATATATTCAGAATGTTCTCGATCAGACGGTCCAAACGATCTGTTTCAGAGGAAATAATCTCGTAGAACTCCTCCCGGGTGGCGTCATCCTCGGCCTCGCCGTCCATGAGCATTTCGATATAAGCCTTAATGGACGCCAGCGGTGTCTTCAACTCGTGCGAAACATTAGAGACAAAATCCGTTTTCATCCGGGCGATCTCTTTTTCCCGGGTGACGTCGTGCAGAACCGCCACCACCCCGGCGACCTCGCCCCCACCTCCGCTGACACAGCTCAACGTGACCCTGAATGTCCTGGGCTCGCCTTTGACCTCCAAGTTGTGTTCGATAACCTTTCGTGTCCGGCTTCGCGCGTAATTGCGGGCCTCGCGGATAAGACTAACAAACGCTGCGTCGGATGTGATCCTGTCTATGTTCTTGCGAAGGGCATTGTCCAGTTTGAACTCTAACAGCTTTTCTGCGGCCTCATTGGCCAGCATCAGCTCGTCAAATCTGTTCGTAACGATCACCGCATCTGAAATCGAAAAGATGATCGCTTCGGTGTGTTGCTTCTCAGCCGAAGCGATTTGCGCTTCGATCCGAAGCTCGCGGTTCTCCGCTTGGAGCTCCGTATTCTGACTAGCCACCATGGAGATGAAATCGTTCAGCGGACGGCAGACTTCCGCCAGTTCGTCCGCATCGTCAAGCATGACCTTGCCGATCTCTTTCTTGTCAACCATGGCCACGATCTGTCGGCAGACTTTGGCGATGGATTGCCGTGCAGCACGACGCTGAAAGATGATAAGCCCCATGGCCGTCAGCAGGCCCATGGCTATGGGGGGAACGTAGGTACCGGCGCCTAAACGGAATGTCCGGTCTCCATAGGCCAACAGCAGCACCATGTATAACAAGACCACTCCCCCCGCGGCAGCGACGGCAAGCCCGGCCAGGGACAGTCTCTTGGTGATAGTCACGTTTCCTCCAACTTGTAACGGCCGGTCGGCTGTCTCCTCCTGATCAACCGCCGACTGTTTGTCCTCGCGTTATCTCATTCGTCGGGCTGTCTGCCGTTGGAAGACATCTCAGCAAGCAGCGCCGAGGCTAACGCATCACTGGGATTCGCCCTCGCAGCGTCCGTGTAGCACCGGCGAGCATCTAAAGATCTCCCGAGGGCCTCATAGGCACGGCCCAAAGCACACAGCAACGTGCTGTTCTTACGGTACAACGTGGTCGCATCCTGAAGTACCTTAACCGCCTGGTCGCTTTGCCCGGACTGAAGCAACGCGTAGCCCGTCAGCAGTGACGCATCAAGGCGTTTAGCGTCCAAAGCCAGTGCCTTGGCGCCTGCGGCGGCGGCCTGCGGCATTTGCTTCATCGCCACCAGAACCTTGGCCAAATTCACCCAAGAGTCCGGCGCGTCCGGCAAAAGTACACTTGCCCGCTCGTAGGCGTCGTGGGCCCCGGCCAGTCTGTCCGCCGACATGAGGCAATCACCGAGCATCGTGTAGACCCACCCGCATGCCGGTTCGTCTTTCAGGGCTATGCGCCGAGTGAGGCTGCTGATGGCCTGAGCATTTCGACCATCCAATACCTGCGCGACAGCCAGTGCTTCCATATAGGCAGAATTGTCCATATCGATACTACATGCCTGCCTGTACTGGTCCACGGCGGCAGCATAGTCCCCGTCCATCATCGCCAGCCGGCCGGCAAGCTCATATACCGCTGGGTCATTGTCGGCCCGATCAGCATACCTGGCCAGATACACGCGTGCATCGTGAGGCCTGTCCATTTCAACGAGCACTTCAGTGGCGGCCAACACTGCATGAAGGTTGGAATCGTCCAACTCGTACGCTGCCTGGTATTCTTCCAGTGCCTCGGAAAATCTGCTCGCTCTTTCGTGCGCGACGGCCAGAAGATAGAGAGGCTCAGCCGCACCCGGTCGACGGCGCAAAACGCCTAGTAGTTCATCAGCCGCGGAATTGTATTGCCCGCGTTCGATGTAGGCCTTGGAAAGGACAACTCTCGCGTCGTCGCATTCCTCATCTAGCGATATTGCCTCCTCAGCCAGTTTACTGGCCTGCGTCAACTGCCCCAGACGAAGATGTTCCGCCGCCTGGGAGCACAAAGACTCCGCACGCATGCGGTCCCAGTTCTTCTTGGCCTCGGCCCGGGCGTCTGTCATGCCTTGCCCGCAACCGGCCAATACCAGCCCCGCGACGAGGATCAACGAGAGATTTTTCATCCAAGAAAACAACAGCAAGAGCCTGCCAAACAAACACTTACACGCCATGCTCATCCCCGTCCCATCGGGGCTTGGCGCGCGGTCATGATGCCCCCTGACGGGGTCATCTCGATAACAGTCAGTCATTAGAGTGTTCATCGGCACTTATCCACTGGCTCTTAATTAGTTGTTCTGTTCAGGGGTTGCGTCGGTCCGTTCAGTCCCTGGCCGGACTGTACCTGTCCACGCGCGGGATTATTCCAAATGCCTCAATAATCCGCCTGTCCAGCACTTCAGTATCAAGGGGCTTCTGCGGCGGTGTAATCTCGTCGATCTCAAGACCCAGTTCTTCCAGCATCATCTGCTGAATGAGATATTGGACGGTAGACACTTGCGCCTCATCCGACCAGTACGCCTTCCTGGTCAATTCTTCTTTCAGGCGAATAGCTTCCAGCAATCGGGGGTCCATAGAAAGGGCCACATCCACATTCCACATTGCCTTTTGCGTGTTGCCTGCATCGTACGCTTCGCTGGCCCATCGCATGTGGGTCGCAGCAAGTCGGTTCCTGCCCCACCACCTCAGCCCCTTTCTCTGCCCGATACGGAATCTTTCCACGTCATCCCGAATGAGTCCGCTTACCCCCTCATCCGCGCCCTGACGAATGATATGCGGCGTGATCAGCACGATGATCTCTCGGCGTTCGATGCTGTCCTGGGTGTTGCGGAACAGCACGCCGGCGCCTGGGATGTTGCCAAGGACCGGCACCTGTGATCGCTCCTCCTGGGCCTCTTCACGAAAGAGCCCACCGATGACAATCGTGTGCCCGTCGCGAACGAGCACGTTGCTGGTCACTTCCGTCGTAGTTTCGCTTGGCAGCCCGTTGGTGATGCTGCCGTCAGAGTCTTCAGGGTGTATCTCAATCCGAACAAAGTCGTCTCGCCCGATAAAAGGTCGAACGAAAAGTCGCGTGCCGGTTTCGAGAAACTCTATCGTCTCAGTGGATATGCCCTGGTTGACGACTGTCGTCCGGTAACCATCACGCGCGCCGACGACCACCTCGCCACGCTGCTTGTTTACCACCAGCAGCTTCGGGTTGGCCAATACGGTGAGGTCGGTGGTGCTCTCCAGCGCGCTGATGAACACGGATATGTTGTTGCTGAGGAACCCTATCGTCATGCCGCCGCTTATAGTGTTGAAGCTCGTGGAAACTCCTGTCGCACGTAAGCCCTTCAGGTCCTCGCTCTCTATCCCGCCCGTGCTCATGTTGCCCACGCCGGTGCTGTCAGAACCTAGAAGCTCAAAGTCCACACCGGACAATGCCGAAAAGTTCACGCCGAGATCGTTGTCCTCGTCGAGTCTGGCTGAGAGGATCGTGGCCTCGATCAACACCTGGTCCGGACGAGTGTCCAATTCCTCTATGATCTCTGAGATCTGTTCTATGTTGGTCTCATAATCACGAACGACTATGACGTCTTCGGTCGCGTAGCTGTTCCCTCCGGCAGATACGGAGTCACTGGGTATCCCTACCGCCGCTGCCGGCGTCAGTGCGACGGATCCAATCTCGCTGAGGGCTGGCGCGATGAGCAACTCGGCATCTGCAGCCGTGATATACGACAGCCGAAATGGCTGAATGATGATTCTTTCGACAGTCGCCATCTCCTTCTGAAGCTGCTCGGGAGTGTATATGTAGATAAAGTTGTCAACCTGGCGGAACACATACCCGTTCATTCGGAGAATAGCGTCAAGCGCCTCTTCAAAGGTCACATCGTACAAGGCGGCGGTTACTTCGCCGGTGATGTCCTTCCCGGCGACTATGTTTCGCCTGCCCTGCGTGCTGAGCATGCGAAGGGCTAAACGAAGATCGGTGTTGTGAAAACTGACCTTGAATCTCCCGTCTTCCGTCGGTTCGACGATGGATTCGCTCGCCGGGCTCGGCTGTTGCCCCTGGGGTTCGGCCTGTGCAGCATCCGCCGAGGAGGCGACATCCTCCGCCGGCTTCGGACTTTCACCCTCTGGCGCTGTCTCTTGTGCCGCGGGAGAATCCTGGGGGACTATCTCTGGAGATGATGCCGCTTCCTCACCGGTCACTGCCGCGCCGTCCTGGGCTATTGCTAGGGAAACAACCAGTATCACGACCACGCCGAGCGCGCAAAAAAGGACAACCGAGGTCGCCTGCCCTCTTTGAAGCGTCATTCTGGTCTCCTTACCGGCACTACTGCCGGCCGATCCGTGCCGACACTAATACTTCATCGTCCCAACTACGGTGATCGCTGTAGCCTAAAGGTCATAGGCCAAGCATGATAAGTAGCGGAAAAACCACCTCTCTGCGTGCGGACTTACGCCTCGGGGTGGTTTTTTTCGACGTCCGCCCTGGGAAGTGGGGGTAATTGTCAGTTCTGGGGTATCTCCAGACGGACCTGAACACCCGCCTGCTCAACTACGCACAGCCCTGCCCCGATCTCCACGACCTTGAAGCCGTCCAGGATGTCCCCCACACCCAGCACCTGGCCGTTTATTACGGCCGTAGGCGTGTCCGAATCGATCGTGGACTGAAGGGACAGCTCAGCCGCTCTTGAATTGACGATTTCCTCCACTGCCGGACCGGCAGGCCCATCCGAAACCTCAGGCACAACTGGTACATCGTCAGGGGGTTTTACCAACGGGTATAGCTCGCGGCGAAATCTGAACAGATCCCGGTCGATCTCGTGACTCATTTGCTTGATGTACTTATCCCGTGCAGCTTCACTGCGTTCGTTTCGCAACTCGCCGCCCAATGGTGTCGGCATTGGGATTGCGTCCTGCTCGGCCATCTGCACCGGTACTATCGCCTGGGCGGTTGCTGCGGCTGGTTTCTTCTTCAGCGTTTTCACGCCGATAAACAGACCGACCGCCAGCAGCACCCCAAGAAGAGCTGTCTGTTTCTTGTTGCGACTCAGTTCCTCTTTCAGCCTCTGCTGCCAGTCAGATGTCGACGCATTTGCCGTAGCCATGGCTGCTCCTCAGCCCTGTGTGAAGTAGATGTTTATTTGGAGTTCGACATCTAACTCATTGGGCTGGATAGCCTTCTTATCACGCGTTAACTGCAGCTTTTCCACCCGAGTGAGGCGCTCCATGCCCTCCAGCCTCTTGAGGAAACTCGCCACCGACAGATACGACCCCTTGAACCGCATGATTATCGGCAGCGTGTGGAACAGTTCATTTTTATCGGGGCTGCCAGGCTCGATCAATTGACCCGACAGGTTCTCATCGGCAACGTGGCTGCTGATCTCACGCAAGAAACCGCCGAGCTCCTGACGTTCTGGCAGACGGCGGTCGAAATCCTTGTAGCGCCGTTTCATTGCTTCGACCTGCTGGAGCATCGTCGGCACGACCGAGGCCAGTTCGCTGTCCGTCTTGAGCGACCGTTCCTGGGAGACAATCTGGGCGCGGATCTGGTCGAGCCTGTTGGACTGGGGCCTATACACAAGCAGCACCGCCATTGCTACCGTGGCCGCTACTACACCCAACATCAGCCAGGTATCCTTGCCGATTCTCCCCATGTTGACTGCTCCTATCTGACCACGAAGCAGGTCACCTGAAACTCGCGCACTTTTCGATTGTCGTATTCGGCCGCCTGCGAGTAGCCCATCTCTATGTCCTCGAACAGCGGGCTCGAGGCCAGTTGTCCGATGAAATCCGCTACATCTATGTCCGTCGGCGCCAACCCCGTTAGCACTAACCGTACCCTTCGGGTAATCTCTACAGTCTCCTCCAAAGGCACAGCCGATACCGCCAGAGGCTGCGATGCACTATTGGCTCGTTGAATCCGAGCTCGCACGTCCATGGCCTCCATTTTCATGTCCGTCAGTGTCAACGTGTCGGACATCACCTTTTCCAGCTCACCCAGAATATCCAGAGCACTGACTCGGCTGCCGAGATGCTCATCGATGCGCTGCTTCATCAACAACTCAGCTTGCTGACGTTCCAGAACGCCACGCATTGCGATCTGCACAGCCAGGTTGTCCGATCGCTCCTTCAGCAGCGATAGCTCAGCTCCGGCTTGGTTGATTCCCCCTTGCCGCACATAACCAAGCAACGCTAAACTGATAAGGCACAATGCCATCAGATAACACTGCCGTATAAGGGCCCTTCGGCGCCTCCTGCTCAGGCGAATGCGCTCAGGCAGAAAGTCGATCTGCTTCATCGCCCTCCTCCTCCCTGAGCTCGCTCAAGTTGACCGTACGGATGGCCAGACCCGTGCATAAAGCCCAATCTGTCGGAATCTCGCCTCGGCGAACACCCAGATCCACGCTGGAGGTGTCAACCTCCCGCAACGGGTCTGCGGCCTCGCATTCCATGTTGAGTTGCTCCCGAAAGACTTCCATGAAAATTGAGTCCCGGGCCTCCCCGCCAACCAGGTTGATTTTCTGGGGTCGCAGGCCGCGAAATGTGACCGAGCAGTATCGAAGGCATAGCACAACTTCCTGCCTCAAGGCCTCAACCTCGCTGCGAAGTGAGTCGCGCACCGTCCAGTCGACCGATGTACGTTCTGCCTGTTCATCGGCGTCATTCTTGTCGTCATGTCGCCGCCCGGCACTCAGGGTGGAACGGCGCCGTAGCTCCGCAGCTTCCTCATAACCCAGGTTGACGTTACGCGCCACCGCTTCGGTGAACTGGGCGCCGCCGATATCGATTGCTTTAATAAATACAATGTCCCGGCCGCGTGTCACGATAACGCGCGTGCCGCTCTGGCCCACTTCTACAAGCACTGACACTGTGTTTGCATCACTCCGGCGGCGAAGGAACCGCTCCAGTATACGGAACAACGCGATAGGCTCGGCCTCCACGTATTCCGGCACAAGGCCCATATCGGACACCATCTCGACGTGTTGCTCGATATTCTCCTTTGTCGCGGCCAGCATGATTATTTCGTTCTGTGTTTCGGCACCGCTGCGGACATCGCCGGCATTGAGGTAGTGCAGTTGGTTGCCTTCCAACGGGAAGTCGTACCGCTCTGCGGCCTCGGCCCACACCGCCTGGTCTAGTTGTCCAGCCGCCACCTTAGGCAGCCGCAGGTTCTTGATGTCTATCTCTTTACACGACAGTGCCGTGACTACCTGCCGGCCCTTGAATTTCCCTTTCTGCAGCATTTCGCGCACCGCCTGCACCGCCGCGTTGCGGCGCTCGGCGGCATCCGACCCTACCGATCCCGGATAGCGCCACGAATCGGCGGCGAGAACTCGGAACGACTTGCCCACGAGCTCGAACTGCATCATGCGGATCGTCCTGCTGCCAAGATCAAGGGCAATCGGCAAACACTTGTTCATTCCAAGCAGGCCCATCGTCGGATACGCTCGCTTTCACCAACCCACTTCTACAACCGTCACTGTTCCGATAACGCCGTCAACATGCACTTCCAGCGCATGGGGACCGGCCTGCAGCACGACGACACCGCCGGCGTCCGGCGCGCCCATTTCGTCGAAAGTCAATGACTTAGCGCCGCCGAAATCCGCCGATACAATGTCCAACTCGTCGAACTTGCTGTCGCAGGAGAAGTCCACGATGTACGCAGTATTAGTGATCGGGTGAATCAGCACCCCACTTGCGTTAGACAGCGTATATGCCTCCCCGACCGGGTCGAATATGACCGTCACCGGGCTCTGCCCGTATATCGCCTCATTCTGGGCTTGTTGCAGGTCAGTTGCTATTAATCGCCCTGCAGCGACAGCCTGAATGCTGGCCCCCGAGATCGCCAGAGGCACCACTGTCGCCGCAAGGATTGCAAGTACCGCCATAACGATCACCAATTCGGTGATCGTGAAGCCCCTCCGTAACCATCGCAGACACGGAGACTTCCAACTTGAAGAGCAATTAGTCATGCCACTGCAACACCTTTATCTCGGGGTACTTCGCCTGGTATAGCGCCTGCAACTGTGATTGTGACAAGGCTTTCTGGAAGACGGCCACCTCGTCGATATTGCCGGACCAAGGCTGGCTGTCGTCTTTGGGCGGGTTGCCCCCAATCCATGCTGAAATGTGGGAGTCCGTGCTGATCCAGCCCGTCACGTTGGTCTTGATGCCCACTTCCTTACCGTCAAGGTACAACTTCATGGAACTGCCATTGTAAACTGCGGCACAAAAGTGCCACCGGCCCGGCTCCAGGGGGGCGAGATCCTTATCGGCCTTCAGTTCTTTGGGATGGTTCGTGATAGTGAGACGAAAGTGCAGGTATCGCTTTCCGCTGTTCTCGTAGGTGCCGAGTGTCCAGTATTGATCTTTGGCGCCTTGGCCGTCAGCTTTCGAGATGATTCGGGCGTCTTTGTCTCCGGCATAGCTGGTCGACCGCCTCACCCAGGCGATTAACGTCAGTTCATCTCCCGAGACGTCCATCCCGCCAAGATCGACGTACTCGTCGACTCCGTCGAACTGCGCTGATGTGTCCGCGACCCCGATCAGAGCGCCCTTATGCCCCAGGCTTGTTCCGTTATAGTACACGCCATGGACTCGATTCATCTGGTCATACGCGAATGGAGGCGAGCTTTCACCAAGTCGCCAGTAACACCGCGGACCGTAAGATACCACCAGATCGCGGAACTCATTATGGCTCTGCACCGTTACCGACGTGGTTTGTTTTATTCCGTCTACGTAGCCCTGTGATGACAATGTGTACTGCTCCGGATCGGCACTGCCCGCCGCAGCGGCCCAGAAGACATACGTATCGCCCGATTCATCCGCCGTGTAAGGGCCTAGTGCCACGCTGAGCGAGCCCGCCAGAGCATCCGGGTTCGTCCGCAGGAGAAACATCGCCTGTTCCAGCCCGGACTCGGCAAGATAGTGAGCTCGGCCTGCATTGGACATGTTTACAGACCCCGCTAACTTTACACCCGCACTGGTCAAGTAGCTCGCGCCTAGCGTCGTCGCCACCAGCAGAATCATCAGCACCATCAGCAGCGCGAACCCGGATTGCCTCCTGCACCGTGCCATCCTGCCTCCCTCAGTCAAGTAATACCCAGTGCCCGCTTTGCCCGCCGCCGAACGCGAAAGCGACACGGTCTACCGTATCCCCGCGAAGCTTGGCCGCACTGCGGACGGTGAGTGTCCGGTCGGATTGCCTTACAGTCATGGTCACTCCGATGGCCTTGGTAATCGGCGGATATGGCCAGGGGGCCACCGTGAAGTCCACTACATTCTCAGCCAACACAGTATTCTTCATAATCGGGCCATAGCAGGAACGAAAAGAGGATATGCTCGCATACTGTGCCGTTACCTCGTATAACGTGAGGCTTCTGTCAGCGACTTTGAGCATCGACTCCGGCCAGGTGCTAGGAAACTCAAGATGAATCTCCTTCAAGGTCTTGTTCTGCCGATCGTAGGCAATTGTGGATATTTCGGTAAGGTTGATGCCACCGTCGCCGTTCGTGTCCTCTCGCCACAGCCACATCAGGTCGGGACCGGTTCCGCCAATCAACAAGCTCTTCCGTAGAATCTGTTCGAGTCGAGCCATCGTTATCCGCCCGGTTTGCAGGCATTGATAGTAGTCCTGGCCGTTTTCGTATGCCGTAGAAAGCGCCATCGACGCCCCCGCGATCGACATGCCGATAATGGCCGTGATGGATATTGCCATCACCATTTCGATCAAAGTGAATGCTTGTCCCCGCTTCATATGGCCGCGACTTTTGACACGTTGGCTGGACATGGCTAACCCTCCTCCACGATGGAGTCTCTGGCATAAACCAGGCGGGTCACCGAGGCGGTTACGTTGCCCTCATATGCGACTTCTACAGTGATGCGCACGAACGTTGGACTTATCGTTGTCGGCTGACCGTCGACATAAACGTACTCCACTGTCACGGATCGCGTCAGATCTTTGGCCGCCAGACCCGTGAGTGCTTCGCCGTCAAGCCCAACTATGGCGTCGCCGGTTTCGCTGTAGCCGTTGTAGTCATCGATATTGTCGAAGTCCCACCGCGTGTATTCACTGCTTTCGGGGCCGGGTGTGCTTGGCCCGTCCGGATCATAAAAGTCAACGGAAATGATCTCTTCGATCATCTCGCGGGCCAGACACAGCGAGATCGTCCTTCGCGCCTCCTCTAATTCGGTCTGCGCCGCTGCCGTGAACGGCAGTGTTATGGCAGTGATGCTCAACGCCAACACACTCGCCGCTATCAGCGATTCAAGCAGCGTGAATCCCGTGTTGTTTCGCGCAGTTCGTCTCATATTCTCGCCCATATGAAACATAGGGTATGGATTAACTCAACGTCGGTGAAATAATGCAGACCCAGGCCCCAGCCGCAGCGGCGGTAAAACCCGGAAAAAGTCACGCTCATCAGCCGGAATGGAAACGATGTCGCTACATGGACGAATGGGCTGCGTCGTCCGGCGAGAACTCACCCGTGCTTGAGTTGTAGTACCACGCATGTGAACCATCGCCCTTCGTTCCATTTATGTCAACATCTGAACTGTTCGTGAAGGGGTTCGACGGGAACGTCGTCAGGTATGGGCCGAAGCTCCCGCCGGCTGTGCCGTCTACCTTCGTGCTCGTCGTCAGGCCCTTAACGATGTCCGCAGGATAAGAATTGCCATGTTGGAGCTTGTACAGCTGCAATTGGCTTCGTACTGTCTGCAGATCGGTGGACAGAGCGGATACTTTCGCGTCGCTTGATGCATCTGTGAACTGCGGCACAACTACCGCTGCCAGAATGCCCAGGATGATTACCACGATGAGGATTTCAACGAGTGTAAAACCTTTGTGCTTCATTGGAGCACCCTCCAACATGTCACCTGTCTTTGAGCATGGACCCTACTTCTTTGCCCATCCTCCAGGCTGTCCTGTCCCGGCTGTGATATCTGTCACTTTTCGCCTAACTGCCACAGGACACTGGCGCTATGTCACCCATTGCGCCCGCAAACATTGCGCACAAGGTCCCTGCCTGCTCATGGGGCCCGGTCACTGCACCCGCACCAGCCGTGATTCGCATCATCTCTCCTTGGCCGGTCCCAGCTAAGACGTGAAGACCCGATCTCAACCCACAGCGACCGAGACCGGGGTCTTCATGTTCCACTTCTCTGGGCCTCCGGCAAGGGAGCCACACACCGGACTACGCCAGCTTGGCACGGTCACATTGACGAGTGGTCCGCATCGTCTGGCGTGAACTCACCCGTACTCGTGTTGTAGTACCACGCATGTGAACCGTCGCCCTGAGTCCCGTCAGCGTCAACGGTAGCGCTGTCTGTAAACGGATTGCTGGGGAACGTCGTCAGATACGGGCCAAGTGTTCCGCCGGCGCTGCCGTCTTCCTTGGTCTTGGTCGTAAGTTGCGTAACGATCGTCTTGTCCGGATAGCTGTTGTTGTGCTGAATCTTGTAAAGCTGCAGTTGGTTGCGAACAGTCTGCAGGTCGCTGGCCAGGGCTGATACCTTGGCGTCGCCCGATGCCTCAGTGAACTGAGGGACCACGATTGCCGCCAGGATGCCCAGAATGATCACCACGATCAAGATTTCAACCAATGTAAAGGCATTGCGCTTCATAAAACTAACCTCCCAATGCGTCAGTTGTCCCAACCTCGACGCCGTTGTCGCAGGCCGAGCCCAAGGTCTTAGTGGAACTCATCTTCCGGTTTACTCCACAACCACGGACCCCACGCGCTGCATTCGACCTTCCTTTGGCAGGTGACCGACTCACAAACTCCTAACGCCACTTCTAGGGCGATGCCCGCGCGATGTAAGGTCCGTGCCCGACTATACTCTTTCTCCGGGCCGGCCCGAGGACTGGCCCAAATGGGTTATCGTCCTGTCGGCAGAGACACTTAATCAGTACAGGAGTCTCCGTAAAAAAAATTACCCTCTGCTCGCTCGGATACTCCGTATTCTCCCCGCTTTAAAAACACGATGAAATCAATGCAAACCAATGCGGTTCCACCTGCCCGAGATGAATACCTTGCCAACCGTGCCGACAAATCCCCTCTTCCACCAAAGCCGTTTCTTCAGCTTGCCCTATCGATGCGCCCCAGCCAAGGCTAGGCTGCACTGCGCCAAGAGGTCACCGACATCGAACGGTTTGAGCAATACCCCCGCAAGCCCCTTTTCTCGTGACTTGACTATCGAATGGTTCGAATCGTAGCTCAACGACGTCATGAGGATAACCTGAGTATCCCCATGTGCCGCCTTTGCCGCGGTGAACACGTCGTACCCTGTCGCCCCGGGCATCGCGATGTCCGAAATCACCAGGTCATATCGATTGCCGGATACAAGTTCGCAGGCCTCCCTACCGTCGGCCGCCATATCGACCTGGCACCCGCAAGGAGACAGAGAATCACTGACAGTCTGGCGGAACGTGTCTTCATCATCGGCGACAAGAACTCTCCTGCCAGCCAATGCCGCTTTGCAGTGCGCGGCGATGCGCCTCCTGTCTGAGAGGGTGTCCGTTTGACTACTCATATTGCCCGTGCCTCCCTGCACTCTGGCACACTATGCGTCGTTCATCCTGGCCGCGCTGCTAGTCCTACAGAAGCTTATCAGTGCTCTTATCGGCAACTGACCTCTGAAGGCGATAGTGTTCCTGCCCCAATGTCACCCAATATGCACCAATCAACAGGCCTGGCCGCTCGGTAAGGCCTGCACCGATTGCCCCCTGCTTAACAATAAATCGTCACCTGCTGAACTGCTCGTAGCAGACGACTTCATCCAGGCTTTTGCGTGTCTTCGCCCCCGGCTTTACGGCCGGGTAGCCGATCGGCAGCAGTTCGATGATCCAAGCCGGCGGCGTGACGCCCAGAAGCTCGCGGCATTTGTTCTGGTCGAACGCGCCTATCCAGCACGTGCCCAGGCCCTCAGCCGTCGCCGCAAGCGTCATGTGGTCGATGGCTATCGCACAATTTACCGGGTCCCCCGGCACCTTGCAGTGCATGACGTACTTCTCGTCCAGCCCGACGACAGCGATAACGGCGGGCGCCTGGCCGACGAACGCTTGGTTGCATGCGACCTCGGCCAGGGCCTGCCGACGTTTTGGATCGGTCACGACGATGAACTTCCACGGCTGACTGTTATTGCCGCTGGGAGCCTGCCGGCCGGCGTCCAACACCCGCTGGAGCTTGTCAGGCTCGATGGGCATATCCTTGAACGACCGACAGCTGAACCGCTTGGCGATTGCTTCGTACAATTCCATCGTCAGTGCCTACACATTCATAAGGCTGTTACTGTTGTTCCGTGGACACGGCGCCTCTGGCAGCGCTCACCATGCCTTGGACCGACACGCTGGCCCCGGCACAACTGAGCACGGCCATGGCAAAACCCACCAACAATCCGATTATGTCAAATACCTTCGCAACCTTCATTGTGCTGTTGCCAAGGGTGAAAAACATTCCCACGAACGCGAACAGCAGGCCCAGCACGCCAATAAAGAACAGTGGCGAACGCTTGACAATATGCCATCTGGCCAACGCATAAAGATAAAATACAAACAGGATGATAAGGAGAAGTGGGGTCTCGTGCGGCGTTGCTGGCATTTCGAAGTCCATCTGTTTGCTCCTTCCATGGTGACTGCAAAGTCAAGACCTGTCCATACAGCTGCCAATAGTCAATAAATTCACCCGCCGCGGCCTGAGAATCAAGTACTTATTCTCTTCACGCAAGCCCACAATCAAGCTGACGCTCCACCGACCCCAAGGTGACCTGAATGCCTTAACCCCGGACTTTTCCCGGTGCGAAGGACCAATGCCCAGAGTTTTTCTAGCCCATCGTGCCTTCCTCTCGCCGTTCCAGGCGCTGAGGTCCGCTTCCATCGGCCGGATCGCCCGGCCCAGTGGACGATCCCGGTATCAGCTCTCGCAGAGTGGCTCATTTCGCGGTTGCTTTGACTCGGTCGGCCTGCGACATCGCCGCCAATCGCTCAATCTCCTCGACGTCCAGGCCCAGGGCCTTGCCCACACCTCGCCCGTAGGCCGGGTCGGCTTTAAAGAACAGCGCCGACTGGCGAAGCTGGATCCGCTTCTGGGCTCCGCCCAGGTGTGCGGCGATGTTCCCGATGAGGTGCTTGCGGTCGGTCTCGGTCATCACCCGGCGGAAGAGCTCGCCAGCTTGGAAGAAGTCATCGTCCGTCAGTTCCTGCTGATGCCGCGCAGCCTGGCCGTCCAGGTCGGTTGGAGGCTCAGCGTAGCTGGCGTCCGGTGCAGGCCCGCCCATCGAATTAGGCCAGTAGTTCGGCCCACCGCCCCCGCCGTCGTCCAGCCGCATATAACCGTCCCGTTGGTAGTTGGCGGCCTTGCAGGCCTTCGGTGCATTGATCGGTAGTAACTGGTAGTTCGGACCCAGCCGGTATAGATGTGCGTCGTGGTAGGACATCACCCGCGCCTGGAGCATCTTGTCCGGCGAGGGGGCGATCCCCGGCACCACGTTCCCCGGCGAGAACGCCGACTGCTCGACTTCGGCAAAGTAATTCGATGGGTTACGGTTGAGCACCATCCGCCCGATCTCGATCAGCGGGTAGTCCGCGTGTGGCCATACCTTCGTGATGTCGAAGATGTTCCACCGATAGGACTTGGCGTCCTCCGCCGGCATGATCTGCACGCAGACCCGCCAGGCGGGGAAGTCCCCGCCGGCGATGGCGTTGTAAAGGTCGAGCGAGGCGTGGTTGGGGTTCTCGCCGCTCAAGCGGCTGGCCTCCTCGCGGGTGAGGTTCTCAATCCCCTGCTCAGTTTTGAAGTGGTACTGCACCCAGCAGTAGTCGCCCCTGGTGTTGTACCACTTGAACGTGTGGCTGCTGTAGCCGTTCATGTGGCGATAACTCTTGGGCGTACCCCGGTCGGAAAAGAGAATCGTCACCTGGTGCATCGACTCTGGCGTCAGCGACAGGAAGTCCCAAAACATGTCCGGGTTCGGGGCGTTGGTGGCTGGGTCACGTTTTTGTGTGTGGATGAAGTCGGGGAACTTCATCGGGTCGCGGATGAAGAACACCGGCGTGTTGTTGCCGGTCATGTCGTAATTGCCTTCCTCCGTGTAGAACTTCACCGCAAAGCCCCGTGGGTCACGCGCCGCATCGGCCGAGCCCTTCTCCCCCCCGACCGTCGAGAATCGCGCGAAGATGTCCGTCTTCTTGCCGACCTTCGAGAGGAACTTCGCCCGAGTGTATTTAGACATGTCGGCCGTGCACTCGAAATAGCCGTGCGCGCCGGCGCCCTTAGCGTGCACCACCCGCTCGGGAATTCGCTCGCGGTTAAAGTGCGCCAGCTTCTCCAGAAGGTGCACGTCCTGCAGAAGAGCCGGCCCGCGCGGACCAGCCGTCATCGTGTTCTGGTCGTCGTCAACCGGAATCCCGGACGCAGTCGTCATTTTCTTTTTCTCCGCCATCGTTGCTCTCCCGTGTTTTCTGAACTCGTGATTTGCCGGATAGCCTTGCCCGGCTACACCGCCGGCCGACTTATAGTGCATTATATCCCTCTCGTCCCGCTTGCGCGTCTCACGATGCTAGAGTTTTCTCCACCCGCGTCGCGACGATCGCCGCGACCTGGCGACGAGGAAGTCGTCGTTGACGGCAACGTAATAACAGCCCGCAGCCGGATGCTTGCCGACCGTCCTTCATCTTCGTCCGTTCGTCGCGGCGGTCACCACCAACGTCTGTCATTGTCGATGTGGATGCCCATGCCGCGCCGAGGCCGCGACGTGCAGTCTATCTGCAACACCGCGATTTCTGCCGCTTTTTCCGGGCATGTCCGCGGCAGCCCGCTGACCACCAGCCGGCGCGGGTCCTGCTTGAACTTCACCGCCTTGGCGCCTTGCGGTGTCAGCAGCCTGACACGCCTGACCTTGCCCTTGAACCAGCCTATCCCCACCGTCTCCCCCGGCCAGCAGCGTAGCCATGCGTAGGCCGTCTTGCCCTGGCAGGTGAACTCTATCATGTTGGCCATCGTCAGCATGTCCTTTGTCCGCTCCCGTTGGCCATAGACAAGCTTCTTGCCGTACACGTCCAACCATCTGCCGACCTTGCCGAGTCGCTCGTGAGCCTCCACTGGCAGCGTGCCGTCGGGCTTTGGACCTACGTTCAACAGCAGGTTGCCCCCCTCGGCCGTAACTTGACGCAGCATCATGATGACATCGCGAACACTGTGCCAGTCCGACTCTGGCGTGTCCACCCAGCCCCATGAGTTGTTGAAAGTCATGCAGGCCTCCCACGCCCGTCCTTCCTCTGCAGCCACAATGTGCTCCTCCGGCGTGCCGAAGTCCTCCGGCAGTTGCGAGCGGTTGTTGATGATGATATCCGGCTGAAGCTTGCGGACCATCCGGTTCATCTTGACGCTTTCCCATCCCTTCGCATCCGGAAACGGGAACGCCACGTCATACCACAGTATGTCGATCTTGCCGTACTTGCTCATCAGCTCGCGAACCAGCCCGTGCGTGTAATCCAAGAACCGCCGCCGCGCAGGTTCGCTCTTGATGCATCGGTACCCGTCCGGGTGATGCCAGTCCATCAGCGAGTAATAGAACCCCACCTTCAGCCCCTCGCTCCGGCAGGCCTCCACATATTCCCTCACCAGGTCCCGCCCGGGCCCCGTCTTTCCGGCGCAATAGTCCGTCAGCTCGCTGTCCCAAAGGCAGTAGCCTTCGTGGTGCTTCGTGGTAAGAACCATGTACTTCATGCCCGCCTTCCTGGCCAGCTTTGCCCACTCGCGGACGCAGTTCGCCTTGGGCCTGAACTTCTTCGCCAGCGGCTCGTATTCGCTGCGGGGAATCTGCTCGTTGTTTTGCACCCATTCATGCCTGCCCAGAATGCTGTACAGGCCCCAGTGGATGAACATGCCGAAACGAGCCTCGTGCCACCACTTCATGCGACGTCTGCGGTCCAATTCAACCTTGTTCTGCTTCTTCGCCTTGTTTGCCATGCTCTACCTCTCCTTGTCAATCGGCCCTATCAGACCCGCCGGCTGCGCGGGCAATGTCTAGTTGATAGTCCTCCGGGATGCTGGAGTACTGCTGTCGATAATGCTGACCGCTGGATGTGAACTTACGCCCGCCGCGCAAGCGTGTCAAGCTCGCCTGCCGCTTGACCGCCGCAAAAAACGCAAACTCCCTTGAATTGACCGTCGGATAGTGACTACAGTAACCACACAGGCCGTCTTCCGACAGGGCAAAGGAAAAGGAACACATGCCTGACAAGCCGTTATCTGCCGCCGAACGCAAGTGGCGACTCTTTCGAGCCTGGACGGCGGGACACCCGATCTGGTGTGCATGGCAGATCACCTACCGCTGCAACTTCCGCTGTGATTTTTGCGGTTACTGGAACGACGAAATGGGCAGGATGCCCGAACTCAGTCTCGACCAGTACTCCCTCGGCGCAAGAAAGCTCGCTCAGTTCGGCACGCTCATGGTGTCCCTCGCCGGCGGTGAGCCGATGGTCAGAGATGACCTGCCGGAAATCATCCGTCGCGTCGGCAGGTACCACTTCCCATTCATGACAACCAACGGTTGGCTGGTCAACGAGCACAACGCCGCCGAGATCATGCGCGCCGGTATATGGGGAGTCTCGGTCAGCATCGACTACGCCTCTCCGGAAAAGCACGACGCCCGCAGAGGCGTGCACGGCTCCTGGCAGCAAGCGTGGAAGGCCGTCGAACTGCTGTCGGCTGCACGAGTCCATAAGTACCAGCGGGTCAGCGTCCTGAGTGTCCTGATGGACGACAACATCGACGATTGCCTCAAGCTCATCGAAATGGCGGATCGGCGGAATGCCTATTACCTGATCCAGCCGTACTGCTTCCGCAAGACCGGCTCCAGGGCATACGGGCACAATAACGGGCCTGTCTCCCCCAGGTTGCTCGAGCTGTTTGACCTGTACCGGAATTTCGCCTCCGGGCCGCTTTACATCAGTAAGTTCGATCAGTTCCTCCACGGCGGAGTACCCAACTGCAAGGCCGGGCGGGCGTTTTTTAATATCGACTCCAAAGGCGACATTGCCTCCTGCGTGGAACGAAAGCATCTCCCGGTGGCGAATCTGCTTACAGACAGTGCATCGACCATTCGCAATAGGTTGCGAGCCGAGGCAAAGGGCAATACGTGCACTGACTGCTGGTACAACTGTCGCGGCGAAATTGAAGGCCTGTATAGCCCATATGGGTTCCTTAAGTGCCTTCGTCACTACATCCTCGATAACGGCCGGGCAAAGTCGACCGTCGCCTCCCCCGCCGCTCGCAAATCCCGATAAACACGCCCCCCTCTTCCGCAGACCCGCAACCGCCCCAAGACTGCAGACTTCCGTCCGGCAATTCCGTTCGGCGCTTGCATTTCGCCACCCGCGCAGGTAGCATTCGCCCGGTCATGAAACAGCTCCTAGCTGCCGACAACGTCCAAAAAGCCCTGGATGAACTCTACCGGGCCGTCAGCGGGCAATTGCCCCCCAATATGCCCATCGCCATTGTCGGCATCCGCACACGCGGGGAAATCCTCGCAAAGCGTCTCGTCCAGCGACTTAATACCGACCAGCCGGACCTCACCGTCTACTTCGGCGTGCTCGACATCGGCTTCTACCGAGATGATCTTTCACGCCGCCGCGGCGCGCCGCTTGTGCGGGCTACGGAAATCGACTTCGACCTCGACGAAACCTGGGTGCTGCTTGTCGACGACGTTATGCAGACCGGCAGAAGTGTGCGGGCCGCCCTGCAGGTCCTCCACGATTTTGGCAGACCCAAGATCATCCGTCTGGCGGTACTGATAGATCGCGGCGGACGCGAACTACCAATTGCCGCTGATTTCGTCGGAAAACACGTCGACGTGCCTGATGACTCCCGAGTTCAACTGAAGCTCACCGAAACCGATGGACAGGAAGGCGTCTACATCCTCAAGAAGAAATAGGCCCGCCGCCAAGATGAAACCTGCGCGGCCTAAGGCCGCCCGCTCGGAAAAGGCGGCGCAGCCGCCAACTACACCCGATGCGGAGTTCATATGGCGACGCAAGGACCTCCTCGGCCTCGACGAACTCAGCTGCGACGAAATCCTGCATATCCTCGACACCGCCGAGAGCTTCAAGGAAGTATCCACGCGGTCGATTAAGAAAGTGCCCGCTCTCCGCGGCAAGGTCGTCGGCCTGCTGTTCTTCGAAGATTCCACCCGCACCCGAATGAGCTTTGAGCTGGCGGCCAGTCGTCTGTCGGCCGACACGGTGCTGTTCACCGCCAAGGGCTCTTCTGTCGCAAAGGGCGAAACCACCCTCGACACCGCCCGCAACATCGCCGCCATGGGGGTCGATATCTTCGTCATTCGCCATGGGCAGTCCGGCGCTCCGCACATGCTGGCCGGCAAGTTGCCGACTTCCATCGTAAACGCAGGCGACGGCAGCCACGAACACCCCACACAGGCGCTGCTGGACATCTTCACAATCCGCCAGCGCCTCGGCCGAGTTCAAGGCCTAAAGGTCGCCATCGTCGGCGATATCGCCCATTCGCGGGTCGCACGCAGCAACATCCTCGGCCTGCGAAAGCTCGGGGCCGAGGTTATCGTCGTCGGCCCGCCCACACTCGTCCCAAACGCCATCACGGCCATGGGCTGCGAAATCAGCCACAGCCTCGACGATATCCTCGGCGAAGTCGACGTTATAAACATGCTGCGGATTCAGTTCGAGCGCTTCCAAGCCAACCAGTTTCCGTCCCTTAGAGAGTACAGCCGAATCTACGGCCTGAACGCCGAACGCTTGAAGAAATGCAGGCCTGACGTCCTCGTCATGCACCCCGGCCCGATAAACCGCGGCGTCGAGATCACTTCCCAGGTCGCCGACGGGCCCAACAGTTGCATCCTTCAGCAGGTCACCAACGGCCTGGCCATCCGCATGGCCGTCCTCTACCTCGTCAGCCAGGGGAGTGAATAATGGGAAAGAAGAGAAAATCTGTTGCCCTCATTAGAGTAGAGCCAAACCTGCGATGCGAACGGCTTTATCCTGTCGAAGAGAGACGGTTAAAACGGTGGAGAATCTGAAGACGATCGGGATCAGAATGTCTCCTTCGCAAGCTGTGACTCTTGCAAGAGCCCTCCTCGTAGCCCCACAGGACTGGACCAAGATTACAGCCACTGGATACCGAAAAGAACAGCGCCAAACAGATGGTACGTACCATATGACTGTTACGGGGAGTTGAGGGAAAGCCTTTGGGCCCTTTGTCTTGTAAGCGTCTCCGACGTGCCGCAGGACGCGCAAGCAGCTGGCCCGTCAGGGCCGACAGAGGTTAGCCGGGGGCGCCAGCCCCCGGAACAAGGGTGCGCATAAAAGAAGGCCCGCAGGGCCGACGAGAAAATTACACCGTGTCCTACACCAGCATGAACTACCATGTGGTCTTCTCAACGAAAGACAGGCGCCCATTTCTCCAGGGCGAGTTGCTCTGTCGCACCTGCCGGTACATCGGTGGAATCGTCCGCGAATTGAACGGCGTGCTTCTCGAAGCCGGCGGGCAATCGGACCATTTGCATTTAGCCTCGGTAATCCCAACAACATCAGCCGTGGCGGATTTCGTAGGCAAGACCAAAGCCTATACTTCCGGTTGGATTCACCGGTCGTTCAACGACCTTCAGGATTTTCGGTGGCAAAACGGATACGCAGCCTTTACCGTCTCTCCGTCTGCTCTGGACAAGGTAATCGCCTACATCCGGACCCAACAGGAACATCATCACACGCTTTCTTTCGAGGAAGAGCTGACAAGGCTGTTGGACAGGCATGGAATCGAGTATAATGCGGCCAATCTGCGAGCCTGATTCTGGTCGGCCCTGTGGGCCTCCAGCGCGGGGCCCGACATGCCGGGGCCTGACGGCCCCGGCTAACGCCTGCCTCCCGGCAGGCCTGAACGCCCCTACAGGGCTATCGTGAACAGACTGTGCGGAACACCCCCGGCACGGCAATAACAAATGAACGACATCCTCATCAAATCCGGGCGCGTCATCGATCCAGCGAACGGCCTGGACAAGGTCGCCGACGTCGCCATCGCAAAAGGCAACATCGTCAAGATTGGCCGCATTGACGCCGGCGCCCGCACGACCATCGACGCAAAGGGGAAGATCGTCTGCCCAGGCCTGATCGACCTCCACGTGCACTGCCGAGAGCCCGGACATGAGGAAGAGGAAACCATCGCCACCGCCTCCGCCGCCGCCGTCGCCGGCGGCTTCACCACTATCTGCGCAATGCCCAACACCCATCCCCCCATCGACGACGAGACCGCCATCCACTATGTCATTCAGCGGTCCATCGAGGCCCGCCGCACGCGAGTCCTCCCCATAGGCTGCATCACCAAAGGCCGCGCCGGCCAGGAAATGGCCGAGATGGGCATGATGCTAGAAGCCGGCGCGGTCGGCTTCAGCGACGACGGCGACGGCATAAGTTCCTCGGCCATGATGTACCGCGCCCTGCAGTACGCCGGCATGTTGGATGTCCCACTCATGCAGCACTGCCAGGACCCCGACCTCATGAGCGGCGTCATGAACAGTGGGCCTATCGCCGTTCGGCTGGGCCTGGCCGGTATCGCCGCCTCCGGGGAGCAGACAATGCTCCGCCGCGACCTGGAACTCGTCGCCCGCACCGGAGCCAGGTACCACGTGCAGCACGTTTCAACGGCCGGCAGCGTCGAGCTCATCCGCCAGGCGAAGGCATCCCACCTTCCCGTCACCGCCGAAGCCACCCCCCACCACCTCCTGCTCACCGACGCCGCCTGCATGACCTTTGACCCCAACTGCAAGATGAACCCTCCGCTGCGGTCCGCCGACGATGTCGCCGCCTTGCGCGAGGGCGTCGCCGATGGCACGATCGACTGCCTGGCCAGCGATCATGCCCCGCACTCGGCCGAGGAGAAGGAACTGGAGTTCGCTTTGGCGCCGTTCGGCATAATCTCCCTGGAATGCGCCCTGGGCCTGTACGTCAAGGCCCTCATCCAGACTCATCTTATGGACTGGCATGAACTCCTCGACCGCATGGCTGTCCGTCCCGCCGGGGTCATCGCCAGGCCCTACGGGACCCTCTCCCCCGGGGCCATCGCCGACGTAACGATCATTGATCCCGATAAGCAGTGGACTGTCGACATCAACTCATTTGAGTCCAAGAGCCGCAATTGCCCATACGATGAATGGCAACTTACGGGCAAGGCAGATGTTACGATTGTAGACGGCGAAATACGCTTCCGCGCCGACTAACGGTCGCGACGCTTCCATTCGTTTGGCATATCAGTTTTTTCACCGACGATCTTAAGCCAACCTATCGTTTTGGCGATTTCAGTATTAGGTGGCATTTCCGATAGTGGTTTGTCTCCTGCCGCCAAGGGAGAGCTACGATGTCAGAAAAGGTGACCGAAAGACGACGGCATCATCGTTTCGCAATGTCCTACCCGATCACAGTGTTCACCCGCGGGGGCGAGCCCCTCTCCACAAGCCGGACCCTCGATCTTTCCCGCGGCGGAGCCCTGCTGGCCCTGCCGGTCGAGGCGATTAAAAAGCTCGGCTCATTCGTCAATGTGACAATATCCCTGCCGGAAGAGTCCTATCACGCCAACGAGGCTTTAGCCTTCACTTGCCAGGCCAGAATTGTGCGACGCCACGATCTTACCGACGGTTCCCAAGAAGCAGTTGCCCTCGAGTTTGCAAGGCCTGTGCAACTGGCCAACTGAGCCGCCCTGCCGTCACAAAATCGCCTTGGAAGCGATGTCGCGCCGATAGTAGCACCCCTGCCACTGAATTTCCTTTGCCGCTTCGTACGCGAGCCTCTGCGCATCGGCGATCGTCTCACCCAGGGCAGTAACGCCCAGCACCCGCCCGCCGCTGTTAACCAGCTTGCCGTCGGCGATGCTCGTACCCGCGTGGAATACCTTCACGTCGCCAAGGGCCTCGGCGGCCTCTATGCCGGTGATCTCATACCCCTTCTCGTACGCCCCGGGGTAGCCGCCGCTGCTCATCACCACGCACACCGACGCACGGCTGTCCCACTCGATCGTTATCTCGTCAAGGCGGTGCTCCGCCACCGCGACCATCATCTCCAGCAGGTCGCTCTTCAGCCGCATCATCAGCGGCTGGCATTCCGGGTCGCCGAAGCGACAATTGAACTCGATGACCTTCGGCCCGGCCGAGGTGAACATAAGCCCCGCGTAAAGAACGCCTTCGTATCGCCCAAAATCGCGCCGCATCGCATCCACGATGGGCACCAAGATTTCCTTCTCGATGCGGTCGTTCATCTTGGCGTCAATGATCGGAACCGGGCTGTACGCGCCCATCCCGCCCGTGTTGGGACCGGTGTCGCCGTCGCCGATAGGCTTGTGATCCTGAAGGGGTTCCAGCGGATAGATGCTCTTGCCGTCGCACAACGCCAGCACCGTCGCTTCCTGACCCGTCAGCATTTCCTCGATAAGCACCGTGTCCCCCGCCTCACCGAAAACCTTCTTCGACATCATATCCTCAAGAGGTCTGACCGCCTGGTAAGGCTCCGGGCAGACTACTACCCCTTTGCCCTTGGCAAGGCCTGCTGCCTTCACCGCAACTCCGTGGTCGCGAGACAGCACATAGTCCTTGGCCTGCCTGAGGTCGGTGAATATTCGGGCCTCCGCCGTCGGCACCGCCGCCGACCGCATGAGCTCCTTGGCATAGGCCTTATCCGATTCGATCCGCGCCCCGGCGGCCACAGGCCCGAAGCACAGTATCCCCGCACGCCGCAAAGCGTCGCCCAACCCATTCGCCAGAGGGTCCTCAGGCCCTATCACCACGAAATCCACGCTGTTGCCTGCCGCGAACCTGATAATCGCATCCTGGTCGTCAACGGAAATATCCACGCATTCGGCGCATTCCGCCATGCCCGTATTGCCCGGAGCCGCCCATAGCTTTTCGCACATGGGCGATTGCGCAATCTTCCACGCCAATGCGTGCTCCCTCCCCCCGCTACCTATCAGCAGTACCTTCATCCCTCAGCTTCCTTTCACGCTGCCAAGCTTTCACCGTCAGCGGTCGACACAGTCCGGCAAGCCCGAATAGTATAACTACAGAATGGACGCCAGCAAATGCTTGGGCCTTCATGGCTACGCTTCCTTCGCCGCCAGCTTCCGCAGCCGATCCATCTGCTCTTTCAACTCCTTCGCCGCCTGCGTATCCGGGTAATGTGCCACCACGTCCTCAGCCAGTTCGACAGCCATGCCGTACCTCCGGTGCTTAATCATGTCAAGAATCCGGTCACGCCGCTCTCGCGCCTCCGCGATCCGAGCGTTCTCGGTAAGCAGGTCCATCTGCATCAGTACCTCGCTCGCCTCCACCGAACCAGGATGCAGCCGAACCAACTGCCGCGCCGCATCAAGCGCCGCCACCCACTGGTGCAGTTCTGTCGCCCGAGTAACCTGCAGGTAAAGTTTTTGCCGCCGCTGGCGAGCAAACGTTTCGGCCTCGCGCTGAACGTACTCCACCAGTTCCGCCGCCTGCTCGCTGTCCGGCAGCTCTCGCAGCAGGTCCTCTGTCTCGATAATCGCCCGGTCGAACGCCGACATCGACATCAGCTCCCCGACGGTCGCCCGCGCACGCGCCAGTCGCCGAGCCTCAGCCTCAAGGCGCGCCTCGGCAAGGCGATCATGCAGACCAGCCAGTTCTTCAGCCTCCGGCATCGCCCGCGACAGGTGCTCCAGACGTTCTCCGGCTACCACGAACTGACCTGCGGTGATGGCCGCATTTATCTCACTCACGCTCTGCTCCAACTGCTCCTTGCGGCGACGCTCCGCCCGGGCTGAACGTTCCTCCGGCGAAAGCGACAGGTCCTCCCGAAGCTCAGCCATTTCGTCGGCGATACGCTGCAGCAGGGCCTGCTGACGCTTGGCCATTTCGTGCTTGGCGCGCTCCCCCGCTGTCCAAAATGCCAGTTCGTCAAGACGCGGCGCATGCGGCGCTTCGTTCGTTGCTGTCGCTTGTCTCACACGCCAACTGGCAAGCAGACGAACAGCCCATGAAATCGACCACAGAACACACGCCGTCACCCATCCAGCCAGTACCCAGCTCAGACACTCAAGCAGCGGCTGAAGGTCTAGTTCGCCCCGCAACGCAAGCTGGCTCAGCACGCCCGCCCCGGCAAGTGTGCCAACCCCCGCCGTAATCCCTGCCATTACGTTAAGCGACATCACCAGCAGTTCCGAATGCTCCGAGGACGGCTCGTCGAACAGCGATTGATTATTCATACCTTGATCTCCCTAAATAACTGCCGCCGCCAAAAGCAGCCCACATGCCTGCCGTGCCCATTCGTTGACACTCCCTCTCCTTCAGCCATATAATACGGGTACGAAGGAGATATCTTCAATGACCCACACACCGGGCTCTCCGCCCCGCAAGGCATTTACGCTCATCGAACTCCTGATCGCCGTCGGCATCATCGCAATGCTTATGGCCATGCTCGCGCCTTCCCTGCACATGGCGCGCCTCCACGCAATGCGCACTACATGCCGTGGAAACATTCACGGCATAGCCGTTGCCTGCGTCTCCTACGCAACAAGCCTCACGACAAACCGAGGCACCACCGCCAGCGCCCTGCCAAACACCGCCCCAACCAGCGCTAACTGGGCGAACATAGTCACCGGCAACCCAGCCGGGCTCTGGCTGCTGGTCATCACGGACTTCGCCACGCCCAGAATGTTCTACTGTCCTGAAGCCGGCATGCGACGCAAGTATCGTCCCGGCAGGCCCGAGGACCCGTCCTTTCTCTACGAAGACGGCGTCAGTACACTATCCTATAGTTACATCTCCATGCTGGGAACATACACCGCCACCGGCGCCGGCGCACTGCCCCCTCGTCCTTTCCGCGACGCTACCATCGTCGCCTCCACGGAGTTTTCCTCAGAGCTCGTGATTGTCGCCGATCAGAACCCGCGAACTACCTTCAATAGCGATACGCTTGGCCCTGATGAAGGAAAGAACTCGCTCAACCACAATCGGGCCGGCCAGAACATCGGCGCTCTCGATCAGACCGCCAGATGGATCACGTCCTGCGAAACTGAAGCCGAAGACGACATATATGCCTCAGATACCGCGTCCAAAGACGCACAAAAAACTCGCTCGGATCTTAACGACTCGTTCCTGTTGCCATGATGTAAACCAGCTCACCACTGACGGCCTGACCTGCCACGAAACACCACTGAAATGGCCAACTCCCTCCGACATTCTGACACAAGTGTTATCCGTTCTATTTCAAGATCTTACGTGCCGTTACCAGCGGCGTCCCCCCCCCGGTAGACAAGACTATGCGTGCGTTTAAGATTTTTTTCAGGTGATTACCTTATTCGGTTGACAAATATCCTTGATAAGCTATAATTTTCTACGGAATGATCCTTGAATCTTTGTAGGGTTTGTGCTATTCGGTAACGCTTTCTTAAATCTGCCCCCTTTTCGAATCAGTTCTCCCCCGGCTGATTCGAATGATAGGCGGTGCCTGCCGTCCCCCCCCGCGGCGGGCCCGCCGCTTTTTTGCGCCTGCCGATCCCTACACTCTCCTCGTCGCAAACGCAATTCGCCGCTATAATTTGCCCCGGGCAGTGTCCTCTGCCGGACGAGACCAACCCAACGCCCGCTGACCTGTTTGCCTGAGTCCATCTGTTCGCTTGTCAAACACAGCTCGCGCTAATTCAGCATCACATTCACCTACCCTCAGCGCCGTGACACCGTTTCCGGCCGAAAATGATGTCACTGGCCTCTTGCGCTCGCGGCAACACTTTGACGCCCGAGGGATTAAAAAATTCAAAGAAGTTTCGCAAATTCTGCTGACGCGCGCAGATTTCCGGCCGAAAACTGTGTGCCAAATCCCCCGCCAAGCGCCAACCCCCGCCCAGCCATCCCCTTGCGAGCCCCAAAACGCCCCTTCAGCTTGCCGTTTCACTGCAGGTCGTCTTCCGCTTATTCCTCGATTGACAATACGGCACTGCCCCCGATTTCCCCCGCCGCTACCCCGCCGCGATGGCGGTGGCGATCGGCCGGACTATCTGCGGCACGATGATCCGCGCAGCTGTATCCCGGCAGATCACGCTGATTTCATCGAATTTAGCGACAGGATCGGTGACTTTACCCACCCTTGGGTATCGCCGCACCGTGAAGTAGATGCTGATCGGCTCCTCGCCGAACTGGCCCGTCCGCACCTCGTAGCTCCCGCACCGCGTCTCCAAAGAAATTCGCGCCTGAAGTTGGCAGTCCCCGTCCAGCGCAAACACGATGTTCGGCTCGAATTCAATGCACCGGCCAAGCCCCTCCGCCGTCAGCCCCCCAAGCGGCGAATTCGCTGCAAGCGCCTCCGCCACGATGCTGTCGCGATTGCCCGCGTAGTCCAGGTTGAAACCGAACGTCACGTCAAGGCATTCCACGTCCAGCCCGCCCACGCCCAGGTAATAGACACTCCGCTCCAGCAGCCAGCGTTGCAGGCGAAACGCAGCGGCGCAGTTCGGCGGGTTGAAGTAGCCCGCCGAAAGCCGATGCGTATGCAGCTCCATCCACTGGTAGCTTCCGGCCTCGCGATCGCCCTCCAGTACGAACTCCCCGCTGTCGCGCTGAAACAGGCATGTCATCGATGGGAACTGCTTCTGCACTGCCTGGCAGAACTGTAGAATCGTCTCGCGGCCGTCCGGCAAGGCGAGCGTAGTTTGGAAGTTCATGTTGACGAAGAAGTCGTCTGCAACAGTATTGAAACTGGCGTCCATTCTGGCACTCCTCTCGCCCTTCGCTATTACGAACCGGCGGGCCGGTAGTCCTGACTATTTTCCACCATTGTTTCCCTGGCGTGTTCGCATGGCTGGCTCGTGGGCAATAACGATCGCACCGGGCTGCACCGAGTGGTTGATGAACGTATTGCTTCCTATCTTGGCGCCGGCGCCTATGACCACATGCGTACCGAATATGGTCGCATTGCCGCCGATGACTGCGCCGTCTTCGACGACGGTATGCCCGCCCAGGATCGTCGCGTTGGCGTAGATCGTCACGCCGTTACCGATGGTCGGGTGGCGCTTCAGGCCCTTCTTCACGCGCCCGGATTCGTCTTTGGGGAAGCTGCGGGCCCCAAGCGTAACACCCTGGTATATCTTGACGTTATCGCCGATTTCTGTCGTCTCGCCGATGACCACGCCCGTGGCGTGGTCGATGAAAAATCGTCGGCCGATTCTCGCGCCGGGATGGATGTCCGTGCCAGTGGCACTGTGAGCGTGTTCGGTCATTATCCGCGGCATGAGAGGCACATCCAGCAGCAGCAGCGCGTGGGCGATCCGATACACCACCACCGCGTAATAGCCGGGATACGAGTAAACCACCTCGGCCACACTCTTTGCCGCTGGGTCGCCGTCGTAGGCGGCCTGGGCGTCCAGCGTAAGCAATTCTCGCAGCTGTGGCACGCCAGCCAGGAACTGCCTCGCCAGGCGGTTCGCTCGCTTGCGACAGGGCGTTGAGTCTGCCTGTTCAGCGTAGCAGAGGCAGTGGAATATCTGCTCGCCTAAAGCTTCAGCCAGCCGGGCGATAAGGTTGCCAACATGAAACTTGATGTTCTCCTGCGATAGCCCTTTCAGCCCGAAAAAACCCGGAAACAGCAGCTGGCGGATCTGATCAAGGATATCGACGATCTTCTGCCGCGACGGCAGAAAAGATTCGCCGATCCGCTGGGTGCTGTCGAACGTGGCGTAGCTGGTGAGTATTTCGTGCGTTATAGTGTCGAACTCGGTTTCATGTTCGTCTGCCATCGTCGCGCCCCTTCTTCACTTTCAGGCGAAACACAAGGAGTATTCTAGAGTCCGACGCGATCAATGTCACTGGCGAAGTGCCGGGGGATTTTGTTGTCCATTTTGATCCGGCCCGGTTCAGAGCACACCGGCTGTCGCCGATGGCTGCCACCGGGGGCCGCCGGGCGCCAACCATTGCCAACGCGGCCATTGACGTTCTCCGTCGGCGCAAGCCGATCACCTTAGCCGATGTGGCGGACAATCCCGCGCACCTCCCGCACGACACTCCTACGACCGGCACCGCCAACCCGCGCGCCGCTTCGTGTCCGACAGGGCTTGACTCGGCGATACGGCGCGCGGCTGAGTGATCAGTTAGATCCTGGCGAGACCTTAGGCAAGGGGGCACTTGCCGGCGGATCGGCAGGCGGCGTCGGGGCCGGCTGGGCAGGCGGCTGGGGTGGAGGAGCCGCCCTGGTGAGCGGCGAAGGTGGAGAACTGCCGCTGGAGCCTGATCGACCCGCAGTGCGGGCAGCGGGGCTTTTCTTTTCGGCCCTTCAGGAGGATCTCCGAAGGCCGGCGGCATTCATCACATATGTATTCGTAGATCGGCATTGGCTACTCCAGGCTAGGTAAGTAGTTTACATCGCGGGGCTGGGGGAAACAAGCCCACGTAGGGGTGAACACGTGTTCCGCGAGGGCGTGGGGGCAGAAACTTTCGAAAAGGCTGAAGAAATGTCCACCACGCATCCGATACTCGGAATACTCATATTATATGGAAATACAGCAACAGGCCCATAGAGATATGTCGTCTCAGTTGAGCAGGTTGCGGCAGTGCCAAGGCTGCGACAAACTAATCGCCGCCGGCCCTTGAAACGGATTGAACACAGGCGTAATATTAAGGTATCGAGGCGTAGGTAGTCTCACAGAGGGTGCGTGGGACTACTATCCATATCTGCGCCGCGAGATCTTGAGTAGGGCCGATCGGGCGGGGGACGTCACCTCGGCCGATCGTACCATACGAGTGAACACACGGCCCGCATTGACGTGGGTATCGCCGATGAGCAGCTTTGTCGGCCCAACGCGCAGTCGACCAGACCATGGAGGGTCTTCGAGAGGCCGTGTGGGGAGAAAGGCGTCATGAAGCTCTGCGTCAGGATCATGAAGAACGAGAAAGGCGACTTTACGGCTGTGTGCTCGTCGCTGCCGGGGTGCGTAACGACGGGCCAGACACGCGAGGAAGCTCGTGAGAGGCTTGACGAAGCGATTCGCGGGTACATAGCAGCGATCAGCAACTGCGTGCCCCCGCATCAACTCGAAGTTGTGGAAACCGCCTAGACGCTCGTGACAACTGGTAATTCAGCCGGGTGACGTCCAGGTCCCCGGCAACCGCGCAATCAGCCCGACGGCCTCCGCCCGCGGGCTGATTCCTTCTTTTTTTTGGGGGGGGGAATCCGTCGCACGAGATGCGGGCCGGGACGTCAGCGCCATACAACAATCGGGCAAGATGTCGGCGTTAGCCAGGCGCTCGTTTGGGCCGTGCCGATGGGGGGGGTAGCCGCTCGCTCTGACAGCGCACCTGCATATCAGGATGCACACGGTGCATCTCTTGTTCCGCGTGCAAACGAGTTGCACGCCCTACTCACTTCTATAATCTGCCCGCATGAGTATGCACCTCATTTGAAAGGAGTGATTTCACCATACATAGTTATCAAAATCGTCGGCGACGGGCAATATGGTGCTGGGCGCGTGGCGGCGGGGGCTGCCCTGTTGTCGGTGCGGTCAGGGCCAGGCGGCGGCGAAGAGAGGTTGGCCGGGGCCGAGGTCGGGCAGGGAGAGCAGCAATCCTTTTTCTGCCTCGGTGACGACCAGGCCGAGCTTGCCAGAGGGGTCGAAGGCGCAGTTTGTGGGGTTTGCGCCCGGCAGGTCGTAGGCGCGTGTCACTTGGCCGTCTGGGGCGACGACGCGAATCTGCCCCGAGCCGTAGACGGCGACGTAGAGGAGTCCATCGGCGCCGAATGCCATTCCGTCGGGCCCGCCAGGTTGGCCGGGCTGGCCGACATCGCCCCAGGGGCTGGGGTCGAGCCATCGGCAATCGCGTGCCCGCCAAGTGCCCTTCCAGAGGCGGTTGGTCTGGGTCTCGGCGACGACAAGTGTTTGGCCGGCGTCGGTGAGGGCCAGGCCGTTACAGAACTCGAAGGGCCGGCCGATGACGGAGGCCCGGCCGTCGGGGCTGATGCAGCAGACGTACCCGGGCGGCTGGTCGGGGGTGTAGTTTGGGCAGGTGAACAGGCAGTTTCCGGCGGGGTCGAAGGCGAGGTCGTTTGGCCTATTGAGGGGTTGGCCTTCGATACTGTCGCAGACGTTTTCGACGAGGCCGGTCGCGGGCGTGAGTCGGCGGATGGCGTTGAAGCCCTCGCCACTATCGCAGAACCACAGCCTGCCGGTTCGGTCGACGGTTGAGCCGTTGGGGGCGCCGCCGGTTTCGAAGCGCCGGATTTCATCGTCGCGCCAGCGGGTGAGGCAGCCGCCCTGCAGCTCAACGCACCACAGGTCGCCGGATGGGTCGAAGGCTGGGCCTTCGGGGAACGCCAGCCCGTCGGCGAGGACGTTAACATTTTTGCTCATGTGATGATCCTTGTTTGCCAGGCGGGTGGGAGGCTGAGGATTCTTTTACGAACAGAAGGGGGAAGACGATGTCGCTCATGCAACAGGGAATCAGGACAGCCATGAAGAGGAAGACCGGGACGAGGATTATTGTCAGCAGGTTGAGGCTTTCTCCGACGGCCATGGTCATGTGAAACAGGGAGGCGTAGGTGCTAAGCAGGACGTGGCCGGCGTGGGGGAACTTAGTCCTTGGCCAGCGGCAGGCGATGAGTATTCCGGCGACGGCGAGGGGGTTTATGAGCCACCACTGTTCGATGAACTCGATGTGGGCTTGGGTCCGGGGCATTTTCAGCAGTAACTCGCCGATGTATGGAATGACCGAGTCGGACAGGGTGGCAAGACCGACGGAGCCGAGGTACCCGACAAGCAGCGTGGGGAGAAGCCGGCCTCGCGAGTGGAGGCGATACATGCCGGTCGTCACCAGGGCGCTGAGTAGGACATGCAGGGCATGTGAGGATTCAAACAGCAACTGCGACGCCTGCCGCGGCACGTGGCTGTAGACCATGGCCACCATGAGCACAATACCAGTGATCGCGCCGAACATAGTGAAGGGCGCGTGCTCTCTGATCTCGATGACGATAGTTTTTAGCTTGTCTGCCATTTGACAAAGTGTTTTCGCAGAAGCTTAGGGGCGGGTCGGGGCAATTGCAAGTGCAGCGGAGGGCAGGGGCGAATCATCGCCTGCAGGCGCCTGAGCGCGGGTGCGGGCGAACAGGGCCATCGGCTGGTTACCCCCTACCCCCGCGGATGGAAGCGTTTGTGTATGGCCTTGATGCGCGCGGAGTCCACATGGGTGTAGACCTGCGTGGTGGCGATGTCGGCGTGGCCTAGCATTTCCTGGACGCTGCGGAGGTCTGCGCCGTTTGAGAGCATCTGCGTGGCGAAGCTGTGGCGCAAGGTGTGGGGGCTCACTTTTCCGCTCATGGCCGTTCTGCGGACGTATTTTCGCACGAGCCTGAAGATATCTTCCCTGGCCATAGGCCTGCCGGTCCGTGAGAGGAACAACGCTGAGCTTGGCGGGCCGATAAGCAGCGGGCGATAGGCTCGCAGGTAATCGTCGAGGACGGCCAGGGCTTTGTCGGCAACGGGGACGATGCGTTCCTTTGCGCCCTTGCCCATCACTCGGGCGACTCCTAGGTTGAAGTTCACGTCCGTCACAGCCAGGCCCGCCAGTTCGCTCGCCCGCATGCCCGTGGCGTAAAGAAGGGTCAATATCGCCCTGTCCCTGGCGGCATGGACGTCGGTGGATTCGCTGGGCTCATCGAGCAGGCGGCGCACTGCGTCATCCGGCAGGACGGTCGGCAGCCGGTTCCATTTTTTCGGGGCGCCGATTCCGGCTGACACGTCCCTTTCTAATACACGGTGGAGGACCAGGTATTTACAGAACATCCGGACGGCCGCCAGACGGCGTGCGATGGAGGAATCGGCGAGTCCGTCGACCGCCAGGGCCCTCAGAAAGCTCTCGATGTGTGTCGGCGTCAGGTCCTTGAGGTCGGTCAAGGCCCGATCTTCATCCAGGTGGGCGATGAACATCTCCAGGTCGCGGTGGTAGGCCTTGCGCGTATTTATCGCCAGCCCGCATTCAACCTGCAGGTAGTCCAGGAAGCCACCCAAAAGGCCGGCCGTGTTACGAAGCCGCGCGGAGTCGGCTGACCTGCCGGGTGTTTTCGCGGTCACATTCATCTGTGAGAAGTTTCTGGTAGACGGGGCAAAGTTTGAAGTCGTTGGCGCACCGGCCGACAGCTTCAAGGATATTCTCGAGGGTCATTCGCCCGCCACAGGGAGACTTGATCTTGTCAGCGAAAGGACACACCTAGGCGTTCTCCTTAACTGGTGTATTCATGCTGCGGATCCATCCGCGGCAATAGCTATTATCGACAGCGCGGCGGGTGCAGCTTGAGCCGGCGTCGGCGCATAAGCCCCCGCGCCTGGATAGCCGCCGGCCGGGCGGTCAGGGCTGGTCCGTTGCGGCGTCGGAGGAGAGCTCAGGCAGACCGACTCGATAGAGCTGGTACCACCTCAGCCGGTCGAGCTCGCTTACAGGGATGAGCGGGCCCAGCGAGTCGAATGCGACCTTCTTATCCAGCAGGATGTACCAGTCCCCGGCGCTGGCGTATTCTGGCCGCTTGGTCAGACCGGCGACAAAGCTTGCTATCTCCTGGGCGTTTCCCCGCCCTGCCGGAGGAGCGAACAGCGCAGCCTGGGCCCGCACGTCCTCCAGCCAGCGCCCCAGCTCCTGTGGGGCCAATAGGTAGACGGATGGCAGGTCGTAAGGCGAAACAAGAATACTGCGCCAGGAAAGCATTCTGAAGGCGAGATCCTCGGTGAGGAAGACCGCATCCGCAGAGGTGTTCCGCCGCGCCCACCTCGCTATCGAAGCCAGTTCGGCCTTTTTATCGGCCCGGTCGCGGATTCGCCTGAGATTTGCAGGCCTCTCTCTTACGTCCACGAACCGTTCGGCCACGTCAAGCCCGGCATGGCGCGCCACACGAAGGTTCGGAGAGGGCAACATCCACACTAAAGCTCCCGCCACGCAGATCCATCGCAGCACGTGCCTATATCGCACGAGGCGGAACATGTTGGTCAGTCCCTGAGCCAGCAGCACGAATAACGGCAGGATCACCAGGCGAATCGCCTCCACAAGGCTGAGGACCGGGGGGGCCGTGTTGGTCCACTTGCCGACAAGCTGGCTTGCCCCGTGCAGGCCGAACCCCACGAACAGGGCCATGACAATCATGCGCACCCACACCTGGCTGTGCCGCACGCGGTAACGTTCGACGCGTATGAGTACGAGCAAGCCGGAAATACCCATTACGGCCACTGCGGCCAGCAACCTCCACTCCAGCAGGCTCTTGGGCATTTCGGAATAGAAAATTCGGATCTGGGCGATCTTCAATGCCTCCCTGGCTGCGCGGTAGACGGACGGCTCGCCCGTGGCCATGGACGCTCGCAGAGCGAACAGGTAAGTTAGATAGGGCAGCGCAGTGGCCACCGCCGCCAGTCCGCACAGAAGCGTCATCCCCAGGGTCTTGAGGCTGAATCGCCCGCGGATGAGGTAGGCGCCGCCCAGGACGAGGACGATATCGGCCGCCGTCGCCAAATGCACGTTCGCCAGCAACCCGACGACCGCAAAGACACCCACAACACCCCAGGACGTCTCATATCGCAGGTAGCCTATCACAATAACCGGCAGCAAGGCCAGGCAGAGCCCAGCCGGATCGGTCGCCTCCAGCGCACCGAACCCCCACAATAACAGGGGCAGTATTTCCATGACTGCAGTGGACATGACCGCCACAAAAACGGACACGGACCAACTTCTTGTCTGCCCATAGAGCAGCGCGTACATGCCGAGCAGGTACACGATCGCAGCAACGCCCGTCATGGCGCGGAACGGGAGCAAGGGGTCGTCGTAGCCGGCGGGGGCGAGAAAAAGTCTCATCATGCCCTGCACGACCGGGCCGGTTATTCGCCACTTGTCACTCAGGCCATAGACCGCATCGAATGGAAACAAACTCCCGTCGCCCTGTTTCACCGCGCCCGTGCCGATGCGGGTTTGCTCGGCGGTGGCGTAGTCCTCGTAGAAGGCCATGTAACCGCAGACCAGCGACACACCGACAAAAATCAACGTTGCCAGCAGATGTTTTGCCGTTGGGCTGGGTCTCATATTCACATTCCCGGATGGCTTGGCGGGATTCGGGGATTCGCAGTCGCGTGAAGGGCGTTTTGTCGCGCGGCCAAAGATGCTAGTATACGCGCGAACGCCGCTCAGGCAAGTGATGGCCAGCCACAAAGTAAAACCCGACACATTCGTTGTCGCCGTCGCAGGTGCCATCGACCGGTACAATCTGATAGCGCCGCACGAGACGGTAGTGGTGGGCGTTTCGGGCGGGTTGGACAGCGTGGGGCTGCTGTCGGCGCTTCAGGAGCTGGCCGGTGAGCCTGAGCGGGCCTACCGGCTGATTGTCGCCCACCTCAACCACCGCCTGCGAACAGACGCTGACTCGGATGAGCGTTTCGTCGCCGAGTTGGCCGAGCGCCGGCAACTTGCAATCCACATCGGCCGCCGCGACGTGGCTGAGCAGGCCGGGGCCGAGGGCCTGAGCATCGAAACCGCTGCCCGTAAGGCGCGGTACGAGTTCCTGCTTGCCGCGGCGTTGGACCACGAGGCGCGTTGTGTGGCGACGGGTCATCACGCTGACGACAACGCAGAGACGGTGCTGCACCGCATTGTGCGGGGCACGCACCTGCGGGGACTGGCGGGAATTCCGATCGAACGTGAAATTGGCAGTGGTGTCCGCCTTGTTCGCCCGCTGCTGAGCGTGCGACGAGAGGAGATCCGTGCTTACGCGGAGCGCAGAGGCCTGGCGTGGCGGGACGACAAGACCAACGCCGATACGAGCTTCACGCGGAACTTCATCCGCCACGAGGTGCTGAGGATGTTGAGGCAGCACGTGAACCCGCGTGTGGACGAGGCGCTGCTCCGTCTGGCCGATTCGGCCGGGCAGGTTGAGGAATATCTCGCCGCGGCGGGCGATGAAGCCTTCACCCGGGCCCTGACAGCCGTTCCGTCGCCCGCTGAGCTTGATGCGGCGTCGCTGACGCTTTCGTGGGAAACGCTGCAGGCCGAACCGCCGCTAATACAGACCTACGCGGTGCGGCAAGCGCTGCAGCATTTCGGCGCGAGCATGCGGCGAATCGGGGCCGATCAGCTGGGCGAACTGGTGGCGGCGCTGTCTGACGGCGACGCCCGAGTGATTGAACTGCCCGGGCGGATCCGCGCGAGGTGCGACGGCGGACGACTGATCATCACACGCGGCGGCGAGGATGAGCCTCCTGCCGTGGCGCGGGCTGATGTGCAGGCGCTGCAGTGCCCGGGACGGACGGTGCTTGTGGACGGGCGAGTGGTCGAGGTCAGCATGGGTCGATTGGACCGGGCCGCGTTCGAAGCTCACTGCCGCAGGCCCGTTGTGGGCGTGCACTTCCTGGACGCTGAGAGGCTCTGCGGTCCGCTTGTGGTCCGCCAGCGCCGCGACGGAGACATCTTTCACCCGCTGGGGTCAGCCGGGCGACAGAGCGTGGGCGAGTTCCTGACGAATGCCAAAGTGCCGCCGGCAAGACGCCGTGAGGTGCTCTGCGTGTGTGATGATACGGGCATCGTGTGCGTGGTTCCGCTTCGCATCGATGACAGGGTGAAAGTCACCGACACCACCCAACAGGCAGTCATGTTGCAGGTCCTGGCGGGGGAGGACACTTGATTAAGCCGGCGAGCAGGCTAAAATTGCCGACGATGCTCAAGCCAATTGAACAACTCGGCAGCTCGACGGTGCAGAGCCTGGACGGGTTTGGGGATTTCTGCCACTTCAGCGGCCGTACATTCATGTGGATATTCGCCGGCGTCAATCGGCTGAGCAGCTTTCGGTTGTTGATGGCGCAGATGCTGGAGATCGGCACCAAGAGTCTTCCGGTAGTGATAACAACAGGCATGTTCGTTGGGATGGTGCTGGCGGTGCAAATGGCGCCGCAATTCAAGGCAGTCGGCATGGAGTCCAGCATCGGTGTTCTGGTGACGCTTTCCGTGTTGCGCGAGCTGGGCCCGGTATTGGCCGGAGTCATGCTGGCCGGGCGCGTGGGTGGAGGGCTGACGGCCGAGCTCGGCACCATGCGCGTCACGGAGCAGATAGACGCCCTGCGGGCGATGGGCACGAGCCCCATGCGAGTGCTGGTCGTGCCTCGTTTCCTGGCGTGCCTTCTTCTTACGCCGATACTGGTGATCTACGCGGACATCATGGGCATCCTCGGCGGGTACATAATTTCAGTGGGGATTTACGGAGCCAGTTCGCCGGAGTTCTGGCACAACGCGGCTGACAAGATCCGTCAGTTCGATATTCTTTACGGCATGCTGAAGAGCGTATCGTTTGGCGGGGCTCTGGGGCTTATATCCTGCTACAAGGGGTTTCGTTGCGCGCCGGGCGCAGCGGGCGTAGGCCGGGCATGCACGGAGGCGTTCGTCACCAGTTGTATGATAATTCTGGCGCTTAACCTTTTCCTGGGGATGCTGCTGAACACGATCGACGAGATGCTGTTCGGTCTGCGAACAGTACTGTAGCGCCGGAGCTCGCCATGCCAGGACCGCTAGCTAAATGGCTGTCACGCCACCGGGACCCCACGAATTTCTGGCTTCACATGATCGGGATTCCCGGGTCTTTTGTCGCGCCGCCTATTCTGATAATCCGTGGCCAATGGCTTATAGCCGCGGGGATGTTTGCGGCGGGTTATGCGACGCAATTCATCGGGCACCTGGTGGAGGGCAATCGCTCCGGCGAGGAGGAACTTGTCCGCAAGCTGGTGGCACACACCCGCCTGCGCGAGTGACGACCTACCGGGCCGTCAGGGCCACGCGCCCGGTCGGACCTCGCCATGCCGGGCACGCCGATGCAAGTTGTGCCTGCAGCGATGTCTTGAGTCCATGGTGCACGTAGGCGTGGAACATCGCGCCGGGACAGTCCGTGTCGGCTCCGGGTGCATCCCGATGCGTGATGACGTTCTCGGGCGGAATGTTGTATCTAGCCGCGAGATAGGCCACCAGCCTTTTCAGGGCTGCAAGCTGGGCCGAGGAGGGCATGCGGCCGGTGAAGTCCCCGACGAGGCAGATTCCTATGCCCAGCTCGTTGTACTCGTTATTGGGCGTGCCGCCGGTGTGGGCGCCGTGCTTCTGCTTAGCCCATCGGGACCCGACCTCAACTCGTCCATCCGGCCCGCCGTAGCCGTTATCGATCACGAAGTGGTAGCCGAGCTCATCCCACCCACGGTTGCGATGTGCGACATCAAACTGCTGTGCGTTGCCCCTGCGGGTCGCGCTGTGGTGTATCACGATGTACCGCCAGTGACGGTTCGTCCCTGGCGCCTGCCAGGCTGCGCTGCCGGCGACCGCGAGTCGAGGTTGACCTCCGCCGCGCGCAATCGACCTGTAGTTTCTCCCTGAAGCACGTGCGCGGTCCTTGATGATAACGCCGGGGCTGTCGGTTGAACCCGGGGGCAACTGTCGAAACGCCAGCGCCGAGCCGTACCGGCCGAACGGATCGCCCAAGTGAGCCCACTGTTGTCCGCTGCAACCGCCTGCGGCGATCACCAGCACGCTCAGCAGCCACATCCTTGTGCGCGTTGGTCGCATGAGATATCTCCGCGATAGATCGAATGGGAAACGAGGATGTTTCTGGTTATCGGCAATGGGCATTGAATAACCTTTGGAGTTTCCCCGGCGGGAGGGCCGGCCGGCGAGGGTCATGTCAGCGACTGCAGACGCCTGATGCGGTCGGCGACCGGGGGGTGGGTGTCGAAGAGGCCTCGCGAGCGTTCTTCGAATTTCTTGATGGGCTGGACGATATACATCGGTGCGGTGGCGCGGTTGGCGACCTCCAGCACTTCCTGATCTCCGGAGAGTTTCGCCAGCGCGCGGCTGAGCCCGTCGGGGTTGCGAGTGAGCTCGACGCTGCCGGCATCGGCAAGGTACTCCCGTTGTCGCGACAGGGCCATCTGGATGATCCTGGCCAGGATCGGCGCGATAATCGCCAGCACGAGCGCGACAACCAGCAGAATCAACTGTCCGGCGCCGGAATCTCTGCTGCGTCTGCTCCTTCTGGCGCCGGCCCCCCACCACATGCTCCGCAGGAACACGTCGCACAGCATTACAAGCGTTCCCACCATGACAGCCATGAGCATTGCGTAGAGGATATCGTAATGTCGGATATGGCTGAGCTCGTGGGCAATAACCCCCTGCAACTCGTCTCTGGTGAGCTTGCTCCGCAGGCCTATGGTTATCGCCACGACAGCGTCTTTCGGGTTCCTGCCCGTGGCGAAGGCGTTCATGGCGGTGTCGTCGATTATGTAGACCTTGGGCATCGGCAGGCCGGCCGCCAGTGAGAGCTCCTCTACGACGTTGAAGAGCTGGGGGTCATCGCGCTTTTGTATCTGCTTTGCCCGGCTCATCGCCAAGACCATCGACGAACCGCCGTAGAAGCTCATCAGCGTCAGGATGGCCGCGATCAGCCCAGCGACGCCCGCGACAACCCAACTGAAGGTCCAGTCTCCCTGGCCCCATACGTTTCCAATCAGCAGCCCAATCAGCACGAAGAACAGCATGAACCCGGCAATCAGCAGGAAGCTGTTGCGCTTGTTGTGTGCAATAAGCGTGTGGAATGTCTCGCGAGCCATGATCGTTCAAGGCATGGGCAAGAAGCCCAGGACGCGATCGCCGCCGACAGGGGCGACGGCGCGAGCTAAAAGCTTACCTTGGGCGCCTCCCGCTGGGCGGGTTCTTCAAGCTCGAAGAATACCTCCGCCTTGAAGTTAAACATCCCAGCCACCATGTTGTTGGGGAACTTCAGGATAGTTTCATTGTACTGGCCGACCGAGTCGTTATAGTGCTGGCGGGAGAAGGCGATCTTGTTTTCGGTGCTGGTGAGCTCCTCCTGAAGCTGGGCGAAGTTCTCGTTAGCTTTGAGATTCGGGTAGGCCTCTGAGAGGGCGAACAGCTGCCTCAGCGCGCCGGAGAGCATGTTCTCGGCGGCCGCCTGGTTGGCCACACCGCTGGCGTCGATGGCGGCCCGTCGGGCCTTGATGACATTCTCCAGCGTTTCCTTTTCGTGTTCAGCGTAGCCCTTTACCGTCTCCACGAGGTTCGGGATAAGGTCGTAGCGACGCTTGAGCTGAACGTCGATCTGGCTCCAGCCTTCGCGACATCGCATCCTTTTGGAGACCAGAGAGTTGTACATCGCGACGAGCACAACCACGATGACGAAGATGATGGCGATGATTACCCACAATAGATTCATTGGATATCCCTTTCCCATTAGCACGTCGGGCTATTCGGCGACGACCGGAACGCAAGGCGTACAATACGCCAAGACAATTCGAATATCAAGCGCCGGTTGTATGGTAGAAACGTGGGCGCTTTTTGCATTGGATGGCGGTAAATGTGTGGGCATAATGCCAGCTGCGCTTGCAGCCGGCGGGACCGGAGCCCCCCCGGCCGACCGGGCTTGCCGGGCTAAGGTCAACTATCGTGGATTCCTTTACACTCGACAAGATCGAGTTCGACGAGGTGCGGGAGATACTGGCCGGCTTCTGCCGGTGCAGCCTGGGTTCTGCCCTTGCCCACAGAATAGGCCCGTCGCGCAATGCTGACATAGTCCGAAAATGGCTTGACCAGACCAGCCAGATGGTAGACGCCCTCCGCGAAGTAGGCCTGGCGCCACTGGGCGGGATCGCCGACATCAGCGACGCCCTCACCCGCGCGACGCCCGGCGGCGGGGCCGGTGGGGAAGACTTCGCCGTAATCGCCTCCACACTGGAAACGACCGGGCTGGTCAAAGCCTATCTCGCAGCCTTGCCGGAATCGCTGGATGAGCTGCACGCCCTGGCAGGGGGAATCGGCGACTTTGAGGACGAAGTAGCCGCCATACGCAACGTGGTCGAATCGGACGGGACGATCCGCGACGACGCCAGCGGCCGCCTGCACAAGCTGCGGCGGGAGATCACGCAGACCGCCGAGAGAGTTCGGGAGGTCATCTACGGCTACCTCAGGCAATCGGAGGTCCGCAAGCTGTTGCAGGATGCCACTGTAACGCTGCACGAGGACCGGTACGTTCTGCCGGTGCGGGTGGACAACCGCGGGCGGCTGCCGGGCGTGGTGCACCGTGTGTCGGGTTCCGGGGCGACGGTGTTCGTAGAGCCCAACGCGTGCGTGGAGCTGAACAACCACCTGGCGGATCTCCGCGACGACGAGCGGGCCGAGATTGTCCGCCTTCTCAACGAGCTTTCGCTGCGGCTGGCGCGCAAGATCGAAAGCATGAGAGCCTCACTCCGCGTGATCGCGCAGATCGACCTGCTGTCGGCCAAGGGGCTGTACGCCTACCAGTTCGACATGGTGTGTCCGACAATGACGGCCGACGGGCCGCTGGAGCTCACCCATGCCCGGCACCCCCTGCTCATGGACCAGGCGTGGCGCCAGGAGCAGGCGGGCGCGGCGGCTGACGACCGGCATCCGGTCGTGCCGATTGACGTCCGGCTTGGCAGCGACTTCGACCTGCTGGTGATAACGGGTTCCAATACGGGCGGCAAGACCGTATGCCTGAAGACCGTTGCGATGCTTGCGGTGATGGCCCACAGCGGCATGCACATTCCCGCTCAGCGAGGGGCGACGGTGCCCCTGCTGCGAGACGTGTTGATCGACATAGGCGACGAGCAGTCTCTGCAGCAATCTCTCAGCACGTTCGGGGCGCACCTGAAGCGGTTGAAGTACATCCTGCACAAGGCCGACCGCCGCACGCTGGTGCTGCTGGATGAGCTTGGCGCTGGGACGGACCCCGACGAGGGCGGGGCGATAGGCCAGGCGGTGCTGGACGAGCTTCGGGCCATAGGTTGCCGCGCTATGGCCACGACGCACCTGAGCGTACTGAAGGCGTATGCGTTTAATCATGACCGCGTGGAAAATGCATCGGTGGAGTTCGACACGGACACGCTTTCGCCGACGTACCGGCTGCATATCGGCACGCCCGGGGAGAGCCACGCCATAACTGTGGCGGCGCACATCGGGCTTCCCGCCCGGCTGATAGAAGCCGCCCGTAGCCATCTGACCAGCCAGGGCCGACAGTTTTCCAAGGCCATCCGGGCCACCGGACGCGCCCGCAGGAACGCCGAAGCAGCTCGCGCCGAAGCGCACGCCGCCCGTCTGACCGCCGAGAGCCAGGCCGACGCCTTCCGCGGCAAGCTCGACGAGCTTGACCGACTCCGCAGCGACTTCGAGGGCTGGCTTGCGCGACTGGCGGAGATGTCCCCCGGCGACGAGGTGCACGTATCGTCGCTGAACCGCACCGGGCGATTGGTGCGGCTGCAGTTGCACAAGCAGATCGCGCTTGTGGAGCTGGACAACAAGCAGGTGGAGGTCCCCCTGCGTTCGCTGATGCCGGAGCTGGGTCAGGACGGCGTCCGCCGCCAGCTCGAACAGATGCGACAGGACCTTCTCACCCAGCAGCGCAGCAGCGAAGCAGCCGCCGAGCGGGCCGTGGCGATGGAGGCCGAGTACAGGCGAGGCTTGGAGGAGATAACGAGCCGCCAAAGAGAACTCCAGGCCTGGGCAGAGGCTATAGCGGCGGCGGCGCCCGGGGATGTGGTGCCGATCGGGCGCAAGCCCGGGGTGGGAACGCTGGTGAGCATCGACCTCAAGGCTGGCAAGGCGACGGTCCGCACATCCGGCGGCGAGGAGATGGAGCTACCCACGTCCGAGCTGTTCCCCCGGCACGGCAAGCCGGTTGCGCGGGCTGAGGGCAAGCAGGTGAGCAAGGGCCGCTTCCGAAAGCCCAAAGACGACCTTCCCATCCGCCACGGCAAGCCGAAGGGGCGAGGCGCCGATGCGCTCCGCCGGGCGGTGCTGGCTGCCGAACCCGGCGAGGAGGTGTTCGTCGTGCCCTTCGACCGGGCGTGCAGGCTTGTCCGGATCGACGCCAAAAGGGGCCAAGTGGTCGTGCAGATGGGGGATTTCGAGCTGCAGGTGGCGATTTCCGACATCAGGCCGGTGAAGCGCGGCGGGTAGGAGAAGATCGTGACATACTCGACCATCTTGCTCTTGGCGGTGCTGATTCTCATCATCGCCTACACCATAGTCTCTTCCATCACCACACGGAGAAGGCGGGAAATACAGATACGAGACTGGGCCTTGGAGAAGGGTTGCGCGGTCATCAGATTAACTTCCCAAGCGTCTTCTTACGAGCCGGCACTGTGGGAGAGAAGAGGGCTCTTTGCCTTATTAAGCGGCAAGCGCTGGATTGCAGAGCTTCAGGACGAAGAGGGAGGAGTCTTCACAGCGAAGATCATATTCAAGGGTGGCAGGATGGAAGTGAGTCGCGTGTAGAGGCGGGTGTGGGTCGAGGCTAGGTCTTCACCGAGTCGAGCATGACCAGCGAGATCGGGCCGAACAGCACTATTGGCATGAACGCCGCCCAGAACGGGCCCAGCCCCATGTACCGGCAGATGTAGGTGAAGGCGAAGAAGGCCCCGACCATTATCAGGCACAGAAGGGCCGAGGCTTTGATGTTGCGCTCCCGCGACAGGATGAACGGCAGGCCGAGCAGCAGCATCACAAGGTTGTTGACGGGGTCAGCGATGCGGATATTTCTTGCTATCTTCGCGCCGTCCGGGTCGGTGGCCTTTCCGCTGGACAGCAGCCTGGCAAGCTGTGCGCTGGACATGTAGACCATCCACTTGTCCGACTGCTGCATGAGCAGGTCGTCCACCGTGAGATCAGAGGTGATGAACAGCCTGCCGCCGTTTAGGCGCCAATGCTTGTTGGCGTTTTCCGGCGCGTCCACCCACTCGGCGCTGTCGGCGAGAAACGTTCCAAGCAGGCGTCTCCCGTCGTTGGCGGTGTCGGCGAAGAAGCTGAACTTCGCGTCGAACAGCGTGTAGGTAATCGGCATGTCGGGGGCGACCCGCTCCAATCTCAGCTTATCGGCTGCTATTTCCATGTCATAGACGGGGTCCGACATCACGGGGAGGTTCTTGACCCTGTTGTACTCGGCAGGCAGCTCCAGGCCGGCCTCGAGAAGCGCCTGCTTGGCGGCGTTCAGCAGCTGCGGGCCCCCGACGGTTGTGTAGATTTCATTTGAAGTCGGCGCCCTGTCATAGGTAATACCGGGGGCCCACCTTTCCAGCACTGCGTCTGTCACGATCCAGCCTTGCTCATCGGGCATGTCGGCCGGCTCGGCAAAGCCCGTGGAATCGACCGCCGCAAGCAGGGCAAGGGTGGTCCTGTCGCGCGCCAGGGAGAGCGGCATGAACATTCGCCTGGTCTGGCCTTCGAAGTTCGAGGCGTTCCAAATCGCGCGGTACTTATCTGACACAGCCGCGACGCCGAAGGTCTGTTCGGTCATTTCATCGCTTCCGTCGCGCTGGAGGACCAGCTTCGGGGCGATACGAGGAATAACAAGCTCCTGATCGAGGATTATGACCCCGCCCAGCAGCATGGAACAGACCACGATAGGCCAGACGATGCGGTGAAGGCTGATACCGGAAGCGAGTATGGCGATCAGCTCGTTGCTGCAGTTCATTCGCCAGACGGTGAAGACTGCGGAGAATACGACTATCACCCCGCCAAGTTGAGTGAAGTATTCGAAGGCGTGGTGCCCGTAGTATAACAGCATGGCCCGCACGACCAACGCAAATGCGCCGTGCTCGGCGAACTCGTCCATGTTGAAGAACATATCCATGAGGATGCGGAGCACCATAAGCCCCATAAGCACGGACGCGGCTGTGCCGACGAAAGTCCTGATGATGTACCGGTCGAGCGTTTTCATCGGGCGATCTGACTATTTTTTTGAAAGCCTCCAGTAAATAATCGCATTGGCGGCCAATATGAGGAATATGCCTCCCCAGATGCATATCAGCCCGATGCCTCGCGGGACGTCCGGGTTGCGGACCATCTCCTTGCCCATCAAGCCCATCAGTAGCACGGCCGCCGCCGGGATGAGCGTCAATAGAAAGGCCACAAGAACCTGCCCACCGCGGAACATTAGACCCAGCGCCGCGCCCATCGCCACCATCAGGAAGCAACTTGCACCGTATGACACGCGAAAGTGCATCAGGGCGATGTTGCCGTTGTTGAGTTTCGGCACTCGATCTTGTCGGAGGAACCTGATGTGCGAGATCATCGCAGGGTCGCTGGTGAACTGCCCGGGGTTGTCCAAGAGCGCCCTGAGGGAAATCTCGTTCTGTTCTCTGATAATGTGAGGCGGCAGGGCGAGGTCTCCGCCCTTTACCCACGCCTGTTCGCGCCTGGGCAGCGCGTCGGGGTCGGAGGTATCCAACACATCGGGCGTTTCCAGCCGAATGGTGACCATCGACCCATTCCGGAAGGCCGACCAGCCGGTTTCGATAGTGCCGTAGCGAGATGTCCTCAGTATCGTCTTACCGTCGGTTGTTTCACGGACGGTAACGGGTATGCCGCTGCCGTCGGGAGCGACATTGCCCCGAAGCACGACGGTAGTCGGGCCGTCCAGCTCCGCCTCGTCAGCGAGTATTTCGTAACTCGTCGTCTCGTTTCTCAGTGCGCTATATGGTCTGCCTGTGTTGATGGTCTCGACAAATTCTCTGGCGAACCTCTCGTTGCTGATTTCGCGACGGTATTCCCTGAGCGATTTGCCTATTTCGGCGTACCGGGTGGGATTCTTCATCGCAGCCCACAACGTGGCCCAGTCTGACCACATAGAGAAGGATTTGTCTATCGGGTTGGGCAATGGTCCCCACTCGACTATCCCGCTCCTTTGTATGCCCAATTGGTCCTGAAGCGCGCCTCGGGCGTCGGCCAAAGCAATGCGAACATAAGTGTCGCCTTCGGGTGTTTGGGCAAAGCCTAAGACTCTGGCCTGGCTGGCTACCACGAAAGGCACCTTGTCGCGAACCAGGTTGCCGTATTGATCTTCCTTGGGCTGCTCCTCGGATCGCTTTTCAATAACCACCACGCCCGTTAGGGTGCTTGTTGCGATGTCAGCCTTCTCAGCTCTAATGACAACTGCATCCAGTTCGTCATAGGTGCCGCGCCGGTTGATCACATTGAAGAATACCCCTTTCATGTTGGCGTAGAGCGCCACCCCCGCCCCTTTGGCCATCTGCGGGACAACCACATTGCTCAGCAGCAACGAGATAAAAGTCACCGCCGCTCCCACCCAAAGCGCAGGCTTGAGAACATTGATAGTCGATACGCCGCTGGCGCGGCAGGCGATCATCTCGTTATCCTGACTGAATCTGCCGAACACGATCGTTGCAGCGAAAAGCGTCGCTATCGGAAGCGTCAGAGAGAGCATCAGCAGGAACGTCAGCCCCAGCACAGCCACTACTTCGCGCGCGGCCAAGCCCTGCTTTCGCAAGGGTTCGAGGATGCCTATAACCGTCATCACCAGCGTGAAGGCGGCCGTCGACATCACCGCGACCTTCAGCAGGTCGGTTGTGAGATATTTGTGCAGCGTTCTCATCGTTTTTATCGGCTCTCATTCGGCCGGCCCGGTGGAATGCCGGGCGACAGTGCCGGGCCGCCGCCGCATGCTCTTATCTGTGGTTTCGGGCGGGGCGGGAGATGCCAATACCTACCATCACATCGGCAAGAAAGCAAGGCCCTGTGCGGGGTGAAGCCCGGAAAGCGGAGGAGTTGACAGCGCGGGTTGAGGCCTGCATCGCGGAAGTGGTTACGTGTAGACGACGTAGCCGCTTCGACCGGTTTGTTCGGTGGGTGTTTCGCCCTGTTGGTCTTCGAAGCCGGCCTGGCTTCGCACGATGTACAAAGGATGGGGGACCGTGCCGCTGACGTTCTGCGCGACGTACAGACCCACCAAGGAAATCCCCAACAGTTGCACACCGGCGAAGGCCGCGCCGACCATAGCCAGCCAAACCCAGCCCGACGGACCCGCCCCAAAAAACGCCGCCACCAGGAAAATTGCGGTGAATAATGCCGCCATCGTCAGCAATACGCCGCCACCCGCCATCAGCACGCAGAACGGACGGCTCGGCTCATAGCTTGGCTTGGCTGGGGCGATATCGTCAGCCCGGACCACTCCGTCGTGAGTTATGTCAGTCTGGCGGAAACCAAGTTCGGCGACGAGACTATCAACTGTGGCATGCGATGGCGCGGCGCGAATGGCTGCAACAGCTTTCTGGTCGATCAGCCTCATGTCCGCGCTGCTGAAGGTGTCGGTACGGCCCCGCCCCAGTGACCGCAAGATGATGCTGCGGGTACCCCTGCCCTTGGATTGATCGTCGGGTGTCTTAGCGACGGCATGGACGATTTCAGCGCCTTCCTGCCAGCTGCTGACCAATCGGGCGATAAGCTGCGGCCAGTTATCGCACCGCCGGTCGAAGGTGACAACCGCCTGTCCACAGGCAACCGATACACCCGCCGCCACAGCCGCGGCCCGACCGAACTGTCGGGACAGATCAAGCACGCGCACCAAGTTGTTATCAATCTGAAGACGGTGCAGCACGGCATCCGTGTCGTCATCGGAACCGTCATTAATGAAGACGATTTCCGACGCGCCGCCGAGCTTCTGAGCCTCTGCGATCAGCGACCGAAAGAATCCATCGAGCTTATCCGCCTCGTTACGCACGGGCACGACAAAACTGAACGTGATGTCATTTCCGAAATTGTTCATAGCCTCGGTATTTTACCAGCCTTGCTGCGGCAGGCAACATATTTCAGGCACCGCAGACCCCGGTTCTTGGGCGTTACACGGCCATACCGTCGCATATGGCCGTCACCCCGGCCAACAACGCAATCGCGGCAGTTTCTACGCGGAGGGTGGTGTGGCCCAGACGCACGCCGACAAATCCCCCCTGCTTGACCATTGGCCATTCGTCCGGGTTCAGGTCGCCCTCCGGACCGATCAGGAGACAAATCGTCTCCGTCCGCAGCCAGCCGGCCAGGGCCTGTGCCAAAGGCTGAGCCGTTTCGGCCACGTCGCCAACGAGTTTGCGGTCGCACCTGCAGCTGGCGACGTAGTCGTCCAGAGGCTCCGGCGCATGAATATCGGGTAGGAAGTTCAGCCGGCATTGTTTGGCGGCGGCAATGCAGTGGGCGAGCCAGCGCTGACGCTTTCCCGGCGACAGACGCTCACCGCCAGCCACCGATCGCTGAAACACGATCGGCTGGAGGCTGACCACCCCAAGTTCTGTCGCCTTCTCCAACAGCATGTCAAGCCTCTTGCCGCGCGGAACAGCAAAGGCAAGCTCCACGCAGGGCTGCGGGCGCGCGATGGGCCCGTGCGTGCACCGCACGGCCACCCGCACACGGCCACGGCTTATTTCAGTCACGGCGCCGCTGGCGACGCGTCCAGCCCCATCGAAGAGCTCAACCGTCGCGCCGACCCGCAGCCGCATTACGTTACGAGCATGGTGGGCCTCGTCGGCCGGCAAATCCACATGGTCGCCCGCAGCAGCAAGCTCCGGCGCAAAAAGCCTCATCGCCGCGTCGAAATGTCGGTGTTGCGGCACGGTACTACCAGCCATTCTCATCACCGTTGGCGAGGGGTCGGCCTTTCATGATCATCGTGTGAATGGCCTTGGCCACCCCGTCTCGGTCCTGGTGGTCTGTGATGGCGTCAGCGGCGGCTATCGCTGCCGGGGCGGCATTTGCCATGGCCACGCCCAGACCCGCCCAACGGAGCATTTCCACGTCATTGGCATTGTCCCCAATGGCCATGACCTGCTGGCGAGTGACGCCCAACTCTCCGGCTACTGTTTTCAGCGCTTGAGCCTTCGAAACCGTCGGATGCATTATCTGCAGCAATTCGCCCTCGGTCTGCATGATGATGACCTGATGTTTGAACGTCTTGGCGAGCATCGCGCCGATGCCAGCCATTTGTTCGGGAGGCCCGAGCAACAGCAGCTTGGTGACCGGCTGGGTCAGCCAGTCGTCAATCGGCCCGACAAGGTCCGGCCGAAACACGCGCCCCGTCTGGGTAATGTAAGTGTTGTCTACTCGATCAGTGTACCAGCGGTCGATTATTTCCGCCGAGACAGACACGCCAGGAAAGGCCGCCCTAGCGGCCCTGACGACCTGCCTGGCGAGCTTCGGCCCGACCGGCACGTGCAGAAGTACTCGATTGGAAGGCGGGTCGTAAACCAGCGCCCCATTGTAGTTGATCATGGGGCTGTCCAGATCCAGTAGTCTGTAGAAGGGCATCACGCTGCGCGGCGGCCTGGCCGTAGCCAGGACGATGTGCACGCCGTCTTCCTTTCGCGCCTGCCGCAGCACAGCCGCAGTCGCGTTGGATACTTCGTTCGACGAGTTCAGCAGCGTTCCGTCGACATCGATGGCAACCAGATGGATTCTCATATATCGTCCGGGGCGGGTCGGCGGCAATTGAGGCCGACCTGTCCGCGTACTATGGGGTACCTTGAATCTATCGGTTAACCTGGCCCGCGCGGGCTATGGTAGCTTCATCGGAATTGCCATGGAAGACTGGAACAAGGCAATCAGGACATGAAATAGGGACTGACTAACCCGATTAAGGCCTGCCGTTCCGGGGTTACTGTTCCGGGCCATTTCAACGACGGACGGCCGTCGCGACGGTGCGCCTTGGGCTTGCGTCACCGTTGGAACGATTGGGTGCGCCGGCTATTCTGACATGAGTGCTGACCGCAGTTTCTCCAGCGCAACGTTCTGGACCTGCCGCACGCGCTCGTTGGTCAGGCCAACCTTTCGCCCGACCTCGGCCAGAGTGCGTTTCTTCCCGCCCACATCGATGGCGAATCTTTCGCGAACGATCGTGTTTTCCAGGTCGCTGAGTTCCGCGCGGTTTTCCTTGAGAATGACATGCAGGTCTTCCACCGACTCGGCATGGGCCATTTCGTGCCTCATGACGTCATAGTCGCTCTTCTCCATGTCCGGATCGTACTCCACCGGGAAGCATGCCCGATAGCGGATGGTCTTGCTGGCCAAGCGGTTAAACCCCTTGAGTATCGCCCGGCAGGCATAGGTGGAGAATTTGAAGCCACGGGAAACGTCAAACTTCTCGACGCTGCGAAGCAAGGCCATGTTGCCTTCGCTGATCAGTTCGGGCAGATCGACGTTGGGAATCCGCGTTCGTTTAGCCATCGCCAGTACCAGCCCCATGTTCGCAGTGACCAGGTCGCTGCGGGTAGTCTTAACGCACGCATGCCACCGGATCATCGCGCGAGCGCGGGTGAGGGATTTGCGGCGGCGCTGGGCCTGGAGCAATTGTCCGAGGCGATATCGTGCGTAGTTATAGCGCAGGAAAAGAAGCTGCTCTTCTTCCTGGTTCAGCGAGGTCTGGGTCTTCTGGGCGGCGTGAGCATCCTCGGGCACCTCGACGAACTGGACCCATTGCGGGACATTCACCCACCTGGCGTCCGGTCCAAACAGTTCAGCCTGTGTCGCGTCCTGTTCAAAGGACGGGTGGAACACACAGTCGATCGATTCCGGAATCTCCTGATACGCCCGACGCTCTGCTTCGCACAGGCTCGTCAACAACCTTCGATCTCGTTTTTCAGTCTCTTTTTCCCTTAAAGCGATCATGACTCGCCTCCTTCCGTCTCGGCCGGCAGGAATAGGCCGGTGAGCATCAATCAGTTGTGACATGTACGTCTTTTATAACTTTTCCTAGCCCAGAAGTACTCGATTGAGACCTGTCTTGCGTGGCTTCATTATATCGCGCAGTTCTCTACGTTCAAGGCCAAATCCTATAAAAGTGGCCACTATTTTCCCTCTTCTTGTTTTGGCCGATGGACCTTCGCATCGGCATAGCGGTTGCTAAGCCTTATCTCTTGAAATGCTTGGGGTTTACCTATTACCTGTAGGGTTTCCCCCGATCTTGATCACAAGAAAAACTGAACTTTTTTTCTCGAGCCGCCTAAGAATTCCTCCTATGCAGAAGGGCTCGCCACCAACTGTCCGAACTGGGCCAGTTTTCCCTGATCCACGTGCACCCCCAGCCCCTCCCCCTGCAAAGGCCTGAGCCTGCCGCCATAGCCGAAATGCAGGGAGGGCCGCGTTAGGTCGTCCTTAAGCAGCCACTTACCGTAGTTTCCTTCAACGAACCGCGGCCCAGGTCCCAGTTGCAGCAATCTCCGCTGCGCCGCCGACAGGATGCCGCTTTCGCCCACCATGCACCCCAGCACAAACGTCACGCCGTTCTCCGCAGCCAGGCGGGCGAGCTTCATTGCACCCATAAGTCCTCCGTTCTTCGCCAGGCGGATGTTCCACCATATCCGCTCAGGCTCAGCCAGCAGCGTATGGGCATCGTCGATGGTAAGCAGGCTCTCATCTGCAATCAGCGGCAGTACACACTTTCGCGACAAGGCCACAAGTTCCGCGACCGAGCAGTACACTGGCTGCTCCACGGCGACCACCTCCCATGGCTTCAGAGCTGCGATCCTTCGCGGCGTGGATTCGATGTCCCACGCCCCGTTGACGTCCACCCGCAGCGTCACATGGCCGTGTGATATCGCGCCGCGTAGGCGGCGGTGCGCGACCTGCAGGTTACGGGCATCCTGCCGGTCGTCACCGGTAAACTTGAGCTTGAAGTGTTCCAGGCCGATCCATCGCATAAGGCGGATCTTCCGCGCGACCTTGCGGGTCTTGTCCGCACCGACCACGCCCGAGACGCGGACGTCTACCTGTTTCCTCGCCCGGCTGCGACCGCCGATACCGGTGAGCACGTCCGTGGGAATCGTATCCACGTGGTCGAAGAAACGCCGAATACACGCAATGTCGAAGGCGCAGATGGCGGCGTTTATGCACCGCCCCCGGTGAAAGGCTGGGGCGATTTCGCCGGGGATCTCGTCGGCCTCGATATCGCGCCCGGCCCACATCGGCCAGATGACGTTCTGCAGGTCCTCCACGACGCTGTCGATGGTTTCGCCGGTGACATACTCCCGCGGCAGCGTCTCGCCCCAGCCTTCGGCGCCGTCGTCGAACTGCACGCGCACGACGACCGCTTCGGCCACGTCTCGCGACGTGGCGGCGTGCTTGAATCCTCGCATCGGCAACGCCGTGCGGTATATATCCATCTGCGTCGGTCTGACGCTCACGGTAAACTCCACCAGTCAGCCAAGCTGTTCGCCCGCAGCGGGCGGCGGCAACAGGTTGCCTAGCCTACCAGCAGTGCCTGTCACAGTCAAAGCGTTGCTGGGACGCTGCGGCGGGCGGTTGCCTTTGGCCGGCCAAGGGCGTATCATTTTGGTTTCCGACCCAGCTGTTGAGTTGAAGGAACGACATGACAACGCCATCCGGGCAATCCGAATCAATCGTCATTCTCGATTTCGGCAGCCAGTACGCCCAACTGATCGCCCGCCGAGTGCGAGAGTGCGGCGTGTATTCGGTCCTCACCCATCCGGACGTAACCCCGCAGCAGGTCAGCGAGCTCAACCCCAAGGGGCTTATCTTCACGGGCGGGCCTTCAAGCGTTTACGAGGAAGGCGCCCCGCGTTGTCGGCAGGAACTGCTGGAGTTGGGCCTGCCCATCCTGGGCATATGCTACGGCATGCAGATCGCCTGCCAGATGCTCGGGGCGGACGTGAAGTCGGCGTTTTCGCGAGAGTATGGCCGGACTTCGCTGACTGTCACCCAGGCCGATAAACTGCTCAAGAACGTCCCCACCGAGACGACCGTGTGGATGAGCCACGGCGACCAGGTGAAGGCGCTAGGCGAAGACTTCATCCCGCTGGCAGCGACACCCACCTGCCCTATCGCGGCCGTCCGCCACAAGAGCCGCCCGTTCTACGGTGTGCAGTTTCATCCGGAGGTTACCCACACACCGCACGGGCGGGAGATATTCATCAATTTCCTGTACGAGGTGTGCGGGTGTTCGGGCCTGTGGAAGCTGGGCTCGTTCATCGAGTCGGTCGTCCGGAGCGTCCGCCAGCAGGTGGGTCCGGACGAGCGGGTAATATGCGGCCTGAGCGGCGGGGTGGATTCATCCGTCGTAGCCGCCCTGCTGCACAGGGCCGTCGGCGACAGGCTTGCGTGCATCTTCGTGGATAACGGCCTGCTGCGGATGAATGAGGTCCAGCTCGTGCAGAGCACCTTCGCCGATCACTTTCACATTGATCTGACGACCGTCGCTGCGGCGGATGAATTCTTGGATGCCCTGGCGGGCGTCACCGAGCCGCAGGAAAAACGCCGCATCATCGGGCACACCTTCATAGAGGCGTTCAAGCGGGCCGCCGAGCGGATACCCAACGCCCGCTACCTCGCTCAGGGCACGCTGTATCCGGACGTGATCGAGTCCGGCCAGTCGCTGGCGGGCCAGGCTGCCAACATCAAGTTGCACCACAACGTCGGCGGGCTGCCGGCGGAGCTGGGCTTTGAGCTCATCGAGCCGCTGCGGGACCTGTTCAAGGACGAGGTCCGCCAGGTCGGCGAACTGCTGGGGCTGCCGGAGCAGGTGGTGTGGCGGCACCCCTTCCCTGGCCCGGGCCTGGCCGTGCGGTGCCTGGGGGAGGTGACGCGGGAGCGGCTGGACCTACTGCGGAAGTGCGACAACATCGTCATCGAGGAGATCACCGCGGCCGGCCTGTACCGCAAGACGGCCCAGACGTTCGTGGTGCTGCTGCCGGTGCGGTCGGTGGGCGTGATGGGCGATGGGCGGACCTACGATAACGTCGTGGCAGTACGGTCGGTGGACACCAGCGACTTCATGACGGCTGACTGGTCGCGGATTCCCTACGACGTGCTGGCGACGATATCCAACCGGATCATCAACGAGGTCAAGGGCGTCAACCGCGTCGTCTACGACATCTCATCCAAACCCCCCGCCACCATAGAGTGGGAATGAGCCCGATTGCTGAATGGCGATTTTCAATCAGCAATTGGAAATTGAAAATTGGAGATCACCAAACGTTAGTTTGGCCCAGGACCGGGGAAGTATTCCTGAAGCGGTCGGACGGTCCAGGCGTCTTTGACTTCCCCGGGCAGGATGCCCTTCCAGAGGTCGTCCATCGCTCGCACGGCCGCCTGCGCCCCGGTGAGCGTGGTGATAAGCGGAAGGTTGTACAGCGTCGCCATCGCGCGGATTTTGCCTTCGTCGGTGGCCGGGCCGCGGCGCGTGGGGGTGTTTATCAGCAGTGCAACCTCGCCGTTTGCGATCATGTCGGCGATGTTTGGTCGGCCCTCGGCGACCTTGAGCACCCGTTTAGCCGGCAGGCCCGCGGCCACGAGGCGTTCGTAGGTGCCGCCGGTGGCAACAAGGTCGTAGCCGATGCCCACCAGCGGACGGACGATGTCCACGATGCGGTCCTTGTCTCCGTCGCAGACGGACACGAACACCGTGCCGCCGACGGGTATCGGCACGCCGGTGGCCATCTGCCCCTTGCCGAAGGCGAACTCGAAGGTCATGTCCACGCCCATTACCTCGCCGGTAGAACGCATCTCCGGGCCAAGTATCACGTCCACGCCGGGGAACTTGGCGAACGGGAAGACGCTTTCTTTCACGGAAGTATGGGCGGGCCTGGGGGCTTCGACGACGTTCATCTCTTCGAGCGACTTACCGGCCATCACCTTCGCCGCAAGCTTCGCCCACGGCACGCCGGTGGCCTTGGAAACAAAAGGCACCGTTCGGGACGCCCGCGGGTTGACCTCTAGGATGTAGACTTGCCCGTCCTTTACGGCGAACTGGATATTCATGAGCCCGCGCACGCTCAGCCTTTCGGCCAGTGCGGCGGCCTGACGCTTGATCTCGTCGATGACATCGGCGGGCAGCGAGTGCGGCGGCAGGGCGCACGACGAATCGCCGGAGTGGATGCCCGCTTCCTCGATGTGCTCCATGACGCCGCAGATGACCGCCCGCGGGGCTGTCGGGGCTGCCCCGCCCGGCAGCGCGCCGAAGTCGGCGATGCAGTCGACATCCACCTCCGTGGCATTGGCTAGGAACTTATCGACCAGGATTGGGTGGTCTCGCCCGACGGTTGAGGCGTCCACCGCCCTGGCCATGTAGACGCTGAGCTGCTCGGCGTCGGAAACGATCTCCATGGCCCGCCCGCCCAGCACGTAGCTGGGCCGCACCAGCACCGGGTAGCCGATGCTGTCGGCGACACTGTGGGCCTGCTCTACGGTAAAAGCCGTGCCGCTTGCCGGGCACCTGAGCTTCAGATCCTCCAGCACCTGCCCGAAGCGTTTTCTGTCCTCGGCCAGGTCGATCGATTCCGGCGTCGTGCCGATGATCGGCACGCCGGCTGCCTCCAGACCGTGGGCGAGGTTCAGCGGCGTCTGCCCGCCGAACTGCACGATCACACCGTGCAGCAGCCCGCCCGGCTCATCGAGCGGCCGACCGTTCAGGCGCTCGCAGATGTTCAGCACGTCCTCCAGCGTCAGCGGCTCGAAGAACAGCATGTCGGACGTGTCGTAGTCGGTGGAGACGGTCTCCGGGTTGGAGTTGATCATCACGGCCTCATAGCCGAGCTCCTGGGCAGCAAAGGCAGCGTGAACGCAGCAGTAGTCGAACTCTATGCCCTGCCCGATGCGGTTAGGCCCGCCGCCCAGGATGACGATCTTCTTGGTCGGCGAGACGCGGATTTCGTCCTCGGGCGCCTCCGTCATATTGCCGTCGGAATCGATCCGCCGAACCGGTGACTCGTAAGTGGAATAGTAATATGGCGTGATGGCCTCGAACTCCGCGGCGCAGGTGTCGACCAGTTTGTACACCGGCTGGATGCCGAAAAAACGCCGCAAGGCGCGGATGATTTCCGGTGTCGTCCGCCAGGCTTTGGATAGTTGCACGTCGGAGTAGCCCCACTGCTTCGCCTTCACCAGCAGGCGCAGTGCACTCTCACACAGCTTGGCCGGCTCGCGCGCGGCGTCGATAGTCGCCTGGTCTTTGCAGACCGCTGCGGAGGCCACACGGGTGAGCCATCCGTTGAAAGACGCCGCATCCTCGCATATGTCGACGAGTTCCTCCTCGAAGTCGGTCAGCTCCTTGACCTGTGCGAGGAACCACGGGTCGATCCGCGAAAGCTCGTAGACGTCCTCGACGGACCAGCCCATCTTCAGCGCGTAGCGGACGTAGTACATCCTTCCCTGGGCGGGCACGGCGAGCTTGCGCCGCAGGCGGGATTTTTCGATGGGGTAAAACGTGTCCTCACCGGAGGAATCGTCCACGCGAATCCTGACTCCGCGCATCGCCTTCAGCCATTTGTCGTTGTCGTCCAACCCCAGGCCGAAACGCTTGACCTCCATGGAGCGGATGCCCTTCTGCAGCGACTCCTTGAACGTCCGACCTATCGACATCGCTTCGCCGACCGATTTCATCTGCGTAGTGAGTGTCTCGTCCGCCTCGGGGAACTTCTCGAACGTCCAGCGGGGGATTTTTGTCACGACGTAATCTATCGTCGGCTCAAAGCATGCGGGCGTTTGGCGGGTTATGTCGTTACGAAGCTCGTCCAGCGTGTAGCCCACGGCGAGCTTCGCGGCGATCTTGGCGATCGGAAAGCCGGTCGCCTTGGACGCCAGCGCCGAGCTGCGCGATACGCGCGGGTTCATCTCCACGACTATCATCCGCCCCGTAACCGGCTCCACGGCGAACTGTATGTTGCTGCCGCCGGTATCCACACCGATCGCGCGAATGATCGCAAGAGACCAGTCGCGCATCCGCTGGTATTCCTTGTCGGTGAGCGTCTGGGCGGGGGCGACGGTTATCGAGTCGCCCGTGTGGACGCCCATCGGATCGACATTCTCGATGGAGCAGACAATGACGACGTTGTCGGCCTTGTCGCGCATCACCTCCAGCTCGTACTCCTTCCAGCCGAGCACGGACTGCTCGATCAGGATTTCGCTGATGGGTGAGTTTCGCAGGCCGCGGCGGCAGATGTCCTCGAACTCGTTGATATTGAACGCGAATCCGCCGCCGGTGCCGCCCAGCGTGTAGGCCGGGCGTATGCACACCGGTAAGGCCACCTCTTCGATGATCTTCATCGCCTCGTCCATCGACCGGGCTATGCCGCTTGCCGGCACGTCCAGCCCGATCGACTGGCACATCTGCTTAAACTCCGTGCGATCCTCCGCGCGGTGTATGACCTCGCGCGTGGCACCGATCATCTTCACACCGAACTCATCCAGCACGCCGCGGTCGGCCAGCGCCACGGCTGTGTTCAGGCCGGTCTGCCCGCCGAGGGTCGGCAGCAGAGCGTCCGGTTTTTCCAGCTCAATGATCTTGGCGATGGCCTCGGGCGTAATGGGCTCTATGTACGTGCGATCGGCAAACTCCGGGTCGGTCATTATCGTGGCCGGATTGGAATTCACCAGCACAATCCGGTAGCCCTCCTCCCGAAGGGCCTTGCACGCCTGCGTGCCGGAATAGTCGAATTCGCAGCCCTGCCCGATAATGATGGGTCCCGAGCCGATCAGCAGAATTGAATGTATGTCGTCCCGGCGTGGCATAGCCTTTGGCCCACTCCGTCTTTTACTGCCCGCGCGCATGGCGCCCGGCTGTCAGCAAAATCAGGGAACAATAGCATGCCCGCCGCCCCGGAACAAGTGCCCTGCCGCCATCGTCAGGCCCTCGGCAGGCAGGGCCGCTCAGGGCCGCAGCGGCTCGGTAGGTATCCTTGCCTCCGGCGGCACGTCCGGCAGTGGCATATCAGGCAACTGGAGGGGATCATCCGGCGCGGGCTCGGCCGATTCTTCGGGCAACTCGTCAGCCACAATAATCACCTCACGGGGGTTCAGTCCCATCCCCCTGCCCGTTTCGGCGGAGATCAGAAGCGCCGCAACCTCGCGCCCATCAAGTGTGACCGGTATCTGCGCGCCGCTGGGCCGATCCGGCGCCGCGCCGACCCCGATCATCTGTGACAGAGCGAACGTCTGCTTCAGCCTATTGTAGTCGGCTGATAATTTTGTTAGCTGCAGCTCGCTCCGTTCCGTTCGGCGGCGCTGCTGAATCCACAGCACCGCCAGGGCAACGATAATGATCGCCATAAGCCCGCACGTCCAGAGCAGGTATTTGTCGCCGGCCGCGGAAGAATCCTTCATGTGAATAGCGCACCTTTCTGCTGCAGGCTGGGCCTGTTCACCTCAGGTATATTTCGCCCAGCGTCCAAGCCTCGTTTCCCGAATAGACCACTTGCAGGCGAACGTACCTCGCCAGGGCCGGTGCAACCAGTGAGAATATGCTGACCCCCCGCGTGCCGGGCCCGTCAAAACGTTTGTGGAACGTCTTGCCGTCCACGCTGGTGGACACCGCCACACGGCCAGCAAAACCCATTTCGTTCGGGCCGTGGTCGACGATTATCTCGTTGAAATAGCAAACCTTGCCCAGATCGATTGTCAAGGTCGCGCCCTGGTAGCCGGTTGATGTCGTCGCGGCGCCATTGCCGCCGTCGAACGCCAGTTCCGGGCTGTCCACGCCGTTTGCTTCCTTAACCGACCATTGTTCGCGCGGCGTGACCACAGCGGCCGGCTGCCTTGTGCCGTTGTAGATCGTTGCGCTGTCGCAGCCGAACACGCCCGTGACCACCAAGGCCTTCAGAATCAATGACATCGTGCGGTTCATCATCGCTTTGCAGTCTCCCAACGCATAAACGAAGCGGGAATTATACCCTCTCGCCGGCGCGGGAACAATTCCCGGCTGTAACCGCCCGGTAATTGACTGCTGCCGCCCATGCGGTAGGATATCGAAATGTGTATCGTTCAAGCTCTGCCTCCGTGGCTTTCCCGCTTTGCCAGTAGGCATTGGCTGCAGCTTGTCGTTGCGGGCGTGCTGTACATACTGATATGCGCCCACGTGGCGATGCAGGTCAGAAAGATCGGACGAAGGCCGCTGCCGTGGTTCTTCATCACGTTGCTGTTTACGGCCATCCCGGCCGCGATGCTTTTTCTCTGGTATAGCTTCGGATGGTTGATCCGCCAGAAGCTAGGCCGCAACGAACACGAGGAACATGATTGATGAACGCCATCATTCTCGCCATTGGCGATGAGCTGATCTCAGGTCAGCACGTGGACACGAACAGCGCTTACCTGTCCGACCGCCTGGCGACCGTCGGCATACGCGCGTTGGCTCACTGGACGATCGGCGACGAACTGTCGGCCATAGAAGATGCATTCAAACGCGCCGCCGCCGCTGCGGAACTGGTGATCTCCACGGGCGGTTTAGGTCCAACGGGCGACGACCTCACCCGCCAGGGACTCAGCGACGCTATGCAGCGCCCGCTGGCTCTGGACGCCGATGGGCTAGCCATGATGGAGGCGTTCTTCGCCGACAGAGGCTGGACCGTCAGCGAGGCTAATCGCGTGCAGGCGATGCTCCCTGAAGGAAGCCAGGCCCTGGCTAACATTCACGGAACGGCGCCGGGGATACTGGCCAAACTGGGGGAGGCAACGGTCGTGTGCATGCCCGGCGTGCCCCATGAGATGAAGGCGATGTTCGAGCAGCACGTGCTGTCGAGATTCGGTTCACAATCGGGCGCTATCGTTCGCAGAGCGCTGAAGACGTTCGGTATGGCGGAATCCGAAGTTGGCGTTCGGCTGGCCGACCTGATGACCGCCCGTGGCGACACGCGGGTCGGAACGATCGTCAAGGCGGGAGTGATCACCATCAATATGCAGACGCGCGCCGACTCGGCCGATCAAGCATCGCGAGTGTTGGATGATATTGCAGCCGACGTTCGCCGCCGCTTGGGCGTGGCTGTATTCGGCGAGGATGATGCAACGCTGGGCTCGGTCGTCGGCGAATTGCTGAAACCGGCCCGTCAAACTCTCGCCACCGTCGAAAGCTGCACGGGCGGCTTGATCGGCAAGATGCTGACCGACACCCCCGGCGCCAGCGACTACTACGTCGGCGGCGTTATCGCCTACTCCAACCGGGTTAAGGAGGATATGCTCGACGTGCCGGCTGAACTGCTGCGGGAATTCGGGGCCGTCTCTCAAAAGGTCGCACAAGCCATGGCCGAGGGATGTCGAAAACTTTTCGCCAGCAACTGGGCCATCAGTACCACCGGCATAGCAGGCCCCACCGGCGGCACGGAGGAAAAGCCCGTCGGGTTGGTGCATTTCGCTTTGGCTGGGCCCAGCGGGACGAGCACGACTTATCAGCACATAGCCGGCACGCGAGAGATCGTCCGCATCAGAGCGGCGCGGGTGGCGTTGAACATGCTTCGGCTGGCGCTTCTCGATGCACAATAGCCTCCCAGCTCAATAGAAAACGCGGCGTCCGTCGGGCGCCGCGTTCTGTTCACATTACGTTATCCGTCGTCTAGAACTCGTCCTCGTCCGATTCCATCGTCGACTTCCACACTTCCAGGTTCTCCAGGTAAACGGCCGTTCCGCGCGCCACGCACGTCAACGGGTCCTCTGCGAGCACAACATCAAGCCCGGTCGCGTTGGAAAGCACCTGATCAATCCCGCGCAGCAACGAGCCGCCGCCGGCGAGCATCACGCCGTTGTCCACCAGGTCGGCAGCCAGTTCCGGCTCGGTCTTTTCCAGCGTGCGGGTGACACAGTCGATGATCGCGCCGATGGGCTCTTTGATGGCCTCTCGAACTTCCTCGGAGGAGATCAGTGTCTTGCGCGGCAGGCCCGATATCATGTCCCGGCCTCGCACTTCCATCGTGCGCTCCTCCCCGACAGGAGCGGCTGAACCTATCTCGAGCTTGACGCGCTCGGATGTCTGCTCGCCGATCATCAGGTTGTAGACGCGCTTCATGTAGGCGGCGATGGCTTCGTCCATATCGTCGCCCGCCACACGGATGGATTCGCAGACGGAGATGTCGGCCAGCGAGATGATGGCGACTTCCGTGGTCCCGCCGCCGATGTCAATGACCATCGAGGCGGTCGGCTCGGTGACGGGCAGACCCGCGCCGATAGCGCAGGCCATCGGCTCGTCCACGAGGTACACCCGGCGGGCCCCGGCGCGTTCGGCGGAGTTCAGCACCGCTCGTTTCTCTACAGCCGTGATCCCCGACGGAACTGCGATAACCACGCGGGGACGAAGCCCGAACAACGGCCGACGGCTGTGCGCTTTGCGGATAAAGTACCCCAACATCGCCTCGGTAATGTCGAAGTCGGCGATGACACCGTCTTTCATCGGGCGGATTGCGCTGATCGAACCCGGCGTTTTGCCCAGCATCTCCTTGGCGACCAGACCGACCGCGTTGCCGTCCTGCAGCACACGATTGGTGCCCTTCTTAACGGCCACCACTGATGGCTCATTCAGAACGATGCCCTGCCCACGAACACACACCAGTGTGTTGCAGGTACCCAGGTCGATGCCCATGTCCATCGAAAACAGGCCCAGCAGTGAATCAAGGAACATGTCCTGATTTCCCTTTGCCTTAGCAGTGGTCGGCCTGAAGGCGGCCGATCCACTGGGATCCGTCTTTGCGGGTTAGTTCGGTCAAGATCATAGACTGAATGTTCATCGGCAGTTCCGGCCAATGAACATCAGGTAAACACATTGAGTGCCCATCGCCCACCCACGGGACTGGGAGATTCAGCCGTGAGAACTTCCCTCGACTAAGGGAGCTTGTCCGGCAGCGTGCCATCGAACAACTGGCCGAATTCCAACCCATACCCGCCCGATTCCACGGGCTGCAGCAGCCTGTAGAGACACAGGCACAGGCAGAGGGCAAGAGTCAGGACGGACACAAGCGTCAGCACGGTGTACACGTTCGGCTCCGGCTTGACTTCGATGACGGGAACTGTTCCTTTGGTTTTCGCCATGGTTGGCTCGCTTATTTCAGGCTGGTGGTAACCTTGTCGCCTGTCTGAGGCGCCTCACCTTGGCGCGGGTCGAATATCCGCCCGGTGGCCTCCGTATCCGACACCTCTATGATCTCAAGGTGAGCCACAAAGTGGTCGTCACGGTAGACGTACAGGGTCATCCCTTCTCGAACGCCCTTGACCGAACCAATATTGATGCTGGCCATATTGTCTCGGACAGCCGTGATCGTGCCGGTAATCTTCGGACCCGCAGCGGCACTGGGTGCCGGGCTGATGGGCTGTTCACCGTCAACTGCCGCAGGCATCACGGCGGTTCCCTTCAATCGGTCGTACAATTCCTGGAGTTGTGCGAGTCTTTCCAGCAGGACCTTTTCGGTTCCTTCGCGCCGCTCGATTTCGGCTTGGGCCGCCTGCAAGGCGACATCGGCGGCAGTCAGCTCGTCCTCAAGCTTCGCGATGTGCGTAAGAGCAATTGCATGCTGTTCCACGATGGTGCCCCTGCCCTGCTCGACAAGGTTGAGTGCCTCAACGAAATTGCCCACCTTCACCGTCAGATCCTTGACGGCCTCTTGCTGATCCGTCAACTGCGTCGTAAGGCGTCTGACGTCGTCGGCTCGGCCTTCCTGTTCACGCCGGACATCGCTGAGAGCGACGCTGAGCTCTCTCTTCAGGCGAAGGTTGTCCTGTTCGGTGCTCAGTTGCGCCAACGTAGCGTTGCTGGCCCTGACCTCCGAAAGTTCCGCATCGGCGGATTTGGCCAAGAACAGCTCTCGGTAGTTGTCTTCGGTAATCACTAGACGAGCCACCACCACGCTTATGCACACGCCCAACAGGGCCACAAGGACAATGCAGATTTTCGTTATGATGTTCAACCGTCGTCTCCTTAGCCTTGTTTACCGCCGCAGTCGCCGACCTCTGGCCGGGGCTGCCGAGCATCTTCGGCGCTCATTGGAAGCAGCCTAACTACCGCACCAACAATGTTTGCGCGCGATTCTAGCCGCGTCACCGGTCAAGTCAAGCAAAAACGACCACCCGGCTGCGGCCCGCCGCCAAGCCGGCGCCTGTTCTGTCGCATACATCGCCGTATCGGCTATGTCAGCCAACATAGCTTAGGCCAATTACTCCCCTGACTGCTCTGGAATTATTAAGGGCGCCATCGGCCCCGCCTGCGGCGGAGCAGGAGGCTCGTACAGGTCTTCGTCGGCAAGGTCCAGCACGTTCTCACTGTAGCTTGGCAAGAGCTGCAGAATGCTCTTGGCCGCGGCGACGCGAATACTGCCGTCTTTGTGTCCCAGAAGCGGGTAGAGGTAATCCACGGCGCCTGTCCTGCCCATCGGGCCCAGCGATACGGCCGCCATCTGCTGAAGTGCACGGATGTCCGCATCGCTGGGGATTTGTTCCTTCTTGCCCGATTCCTTGAGGACCTTCGCCGGCTGCGTCAGCGATCTTATGCACAGATCGTACCCCGCCTGGTCGAACACATTCATCCGCCCAAGCCCCCCTGCTGCCGCCACGCGCGCCAAGGTCGGAATATCCTCCTTATTCGTCAGATACTCGAGCAGCGTCCTGGCGCGGCTGCCCCCCAGGTTCGAAAGCGCCCGGATGGCGTCGATCTTGTCGTCAATGAATGGCCACATCGCGTAGGCTTCCAGCCTCATCGCGCTGGCGGTATCACCGAGCATCGCCATCGCCTCTCTGGCCCGAATCTGAACGTTGACGTTCGTCTCGTCGCCGACGAGATTCTTCAGAGCCTGCAGCGCCGACTCGTGCCCGGTTTTTCCCATAATGTAAGCTGCACTGGCGCGGACCCATTCGTCCTGATCGGTCAGCAACTTGTGCAGATCACTCATGCGACTATCGTCCCCGAGGCGATACATGGCGTATATGACGACGCAGTAGACGCGCTTGTCTGGTTCCTCGCGATCGGCCATTGCCTGCAGTTTCTCAAGGGCTGGGGCATACATGCTCTCGCCGACGGCCATCACAGCAGCCGAACGTACGCTGGGGCTTGGGTCGCTCAGGGCGGCCATGTACTCATCCCCCGCTTCGGGCCCTACCGTGTAGTCCAGCGCCTCGAGGGCGTGTGCGCGCGTAATGGGGTCTTCATCACTAACCGCCCGCATTAGCACCTTCCTGGCATCGACAGCCGCGCGAGAAGGATCTGTGATCGGGCCCTCAATCTCAGGCTTGCACCCAAGAATGCAGATACCTGCCAGTACCGCCGCAGCTCGAGTACACAAGTCGCTCCATCTGTTGCGTGTCATATTCCTTCGATCCTTCGATTGTGCCGCAAACGAATACATACAAGCATTATCGCCGCCGAGGCCAACACAAGGCGAGCAAAAAGGTCGCCGATCAAACTGTACCGGCTTACTCGGCTGTCAACAAGAATCTTTGCGCCGTGCCTCACAATATCCCCGGATTCATTGCCTCCCCCGTCCAACAGCAGAACGCCGCGTGCCATTGGCGATCCGTCTTGCATCCCATTTTTCCCGTCCAGCCATGCTATCAATCGGCCGTTGGAATCGATTGACGCGCTGATGCCCGTATTGACCGAACGAACCACGGGAACGCGGTTCTCCACCGCCCTGAAGCAATAAGCCGCCAGGTGCTGGGCATGCTCGACCGATAGCCTGTTCGAGCCGTCAGGGGTGGTGTAGACAAACCATCCGTCGTTGGAGATGTTCACCATGACATCCGCCGTTTTGTTCCCCGCCGGCGCTACCATGCGCCGGCACACGCGGGCGAATGTGCCTTCGTAGCAAATCGGCGTCGCCAAAGCCCATTCCCGCCCGTAGCGGGACATGCGCATCACCTTGTACTCACGGCCCGGCTGGAGAGACGGCCGGCTCGGCGGAACGAAGTAGCTCAGCAGGTCGAAGAATGCCGGCCAACTCTCTTTGAACGGCACATATTCACTGAACGGCACGAGGTTGATTTTCGAGTAGGAGTCCGTCGACTGCGCCTCACCATCCAGCAGCATTGCATCATTCATTATCACCCATTCCCCGCCGCCAGAGCCCTCATGCCATCGAACCGCAGAATTGCCCGCCAAGATCGGGCAGCCCAGCCTGGCTGAGAGTTCGCTTACCAACTCAAACTCTCTCCGGGCAAAGAACAGTACTATGTCAATTGCCGATCTAATTTCCTCGTCGGTTTCCTCGGATGCCCGCAGGCTTGAGGGCAGGAACATCTCACCCAGGCCTTGCAGCTTCACGTGGTTGAGTTCGTCCACTCGAAGGTCCTGCATCTGCGGGTTCGCAAGAGCCAGCACGCTCTCGGGCCAGACCACCAGATCGCAGGCCATGCCGAACAACGGCATAGTGTCGGTTACGTATCTGTTGAGCACCACTTCGTGGGGCTCGCCCGGGCCGGACAGCCTCGTCGGCACCGCCTGCTGAACAAGAGCAATTATGGGACCTTCGCTTTGTGTCTGCTCTCTGAGCCGCTTGTGCCCGTAAACAAGCATCCCTGTAAGCAATATCGCCACCGTCGCCGCGCCGACGACAGTTGCCCGCCGCCGGCCGCCTCGCGCCTCGCGCCTAAAACACAGGGCCATGTCCACCGCCAATCCATTAACCATCGCTACGACGAAAGACACACCGTATTGCCCTGTAAGGTCGGATATCTGGATGAGCGACGTCCGGGCGTATTGGCTGTGGGCCAGAAACATCCACGGAAAGCCGATGAAGAAAGTCCGGGCGTACTCCAGGGCAACCCACAGCACGGGCAGCGCCAGCCAGGTCGGCCACCGACGCCGCACCGTCGCCAGCATCACCCACGAGGCCAACAGCCAGAACAGCGCCAGATAGAACGTGCCGGCGGCATGACCCAAACACGTAATCCAGGTCAGCCAATAAAGGTTGCCCGCCCAGAAGACGTATCCCGTAAGCCCTCCCAGCCACACGGCGGCTTTTGTTTCTCGCCCGATCCACAGCGCCATCACCCATGGCGCCAAGGCGATATACGCCGCCGGCCATGCTCCCCACGGCGCAAAGCTGAACGTCAGCAGCAGCATCGTCAGTACGTCCAGGCCCGTCATACAAAGCAACCGCCAACGACGCCACGCGATGAGCCCGCCTGCCCACACACCCATCAGCACGCACAGGGACGCCATAAGCCAGCGGTTCTGCGACTCAGCCGCCGGATGGGCTACCATGAACCAATAGACACTTCCCGCTGTCGACAGCATCACAGCCAGCACCCCCGCTCGCAGGGGCCAGCCTGTCGGTCTGCTTGCTGACCCGTCGGCCGGCTGGGATGCCCGGAAAGGTTTGCTGCTCTTATCTGCCATCTCGTGTTGACTGTTTTCGCCGGCGTCGCACGTAGTCGTCCGGTCCGTTCTTCCTTTGCATACGAATGATATTGAAAGTACGATGGTCCGCAATGACAAATGGATACGACAATTCAGCTTCCCCGCACAGGAAGCTGCTGGCGCCCGCGATGGCACTGCTTCTGGCGGTGTTTTGCGGCCTGGCGTGGTGGTATGCCCACGCCGCTACTGCCGCCGGCCGAAAGGCCGCCGCGGAGATCATTGCAAACGTCCGCGACCGCGGGCTGGAGCCATACGTCACCCCACGTCACGGCCAGGTGCGGTGGTATCGCCGCAGCATGACTGTGCAGCAACGTGTGTCAGACCGAATGGGCAGAATCGGTGTACTCGAACAGAGCGTCACCATCGGCTGGCGGGCTGAAATAATGGTCTCCTACCCCCACGACGAGTTCGGTTGGCTGGAGGCGGTGTTCGACCAGTCGGCTCCGTCGTCGTACGAAGGACAATGGCACAGGTGGAGGCTCAATAATGAAATGACCTCAGGCAGTGTCTTTGGCGGATCCTTGTTGGTGGGACCCGACGGCGTCGTTGTAACAGGCGGCCTCATTGCCGAAATCCGTCCAGGGTCTGTCAGCCTGGCCCGAAATGGCGACTCCGAGGCGGCTAAGCAGGTGGACACCGGCGACTCTTTTTTGCCCCCGGGGATACTATCGATGGTCGGGTCTGTGATGTTGGCCAAAGAGTCCGCCGGGCTGTTCAATCTGCTGGGGTTCGACGCTGACCAGCCTGGGCATGCCGATATCGAACGGCTGGCTGTAGGCGTTGAGAGGTTGTCGCACGATCGATCAGGCCCGCCCGGCGAGAAAGAGGGGACCATCACTGTTTTCGACCCCGGCTCTGGAATGGCGATGCGACGGATACACTTTAACGCCGCTGGTACTCCGCTGGTGGTTGAGCACGGCGAAGTGACGGAGACCATCACCCCTGTCCACACCGGCCCGCTGGCGGCTATTGGGTTGGCCGGCTTGACGCCTCCTTCGCAGGTACAACGGGCTTTCTGGATCGATATAATGAATCGTTCGGGGTTCCTGCCGGCCGAGGACCCGACGGAGTCCGAATAACCGGATGCGGCGGCATAATATTCCTGATACTGGGTCCCCCTTACGTTCGCAGGGCGATGCCTACTTTTCCACCGACTCTACGTTCCGCCTGGCCATTTCCTCAGCTCGATTTATCAATTCCTCTCGAGACGTCGGCTTGGCGGGAGTGAGCTTGTAGTGCAGGTACCGTTTGTCGTGGTACGTCCATGGGGCGATCTCGCTGAAGAAGTCAATGCCGGGGATTTCATACCATGGCACGGTGATGTTGGCGTTGGTGACAAGCGTCTCATACCCGTCCATGCGGAGGATGATATCGCGATCACCGTAGAAGGTGAACGGCACTACCACCGGGGCTCTGCCGACCTCAATGTCAGAAACGTAAACGATGGCGCCTTCGGGCTCAGACGAAATCTCAAGTTCTCTGCGCACGCAACCAGCCAAGGCAATGAGGAGCACCGACAAAATAGCGATTCTTCTTGTCATGTCCGCAGGATTATGTCCCCCCGGCCAGCCGGGAGCAAGCTATTTTTGGCCGCCTAATGCCCAATTTTGTTGAATATGGAGCCCATTCCGCGCTTCCATTTCCCGCCCCCGCTGCTATAATCCACATCATGTCAGGAGTCCAACCGCAAACTGCCCGTGGCCACGAAGAGCCTTTCGGCGTTCAGTTCAGCATTTTCTTTGCCAATCGTGTCGGGCAGTTCAAGGACCTGCTGGACTTGATGTCCGAGAAAGGAGTCAACATTCTCGGTGTATCTGTGGTGGACTCATGTGACTGGTCTGTCGTTCGGATCGTCTTTTCCGACCCAAATCGGGCGCGCGCCATCCTCAAGGAAAACAACCTGCCGTTCACCGAGAGCATGATCCTCCTGGCCGTGCTCGAAGAGGATGACACCCTGGCGAAGATTTTCGAACTGCTCTTGCGGGCCGAGATCAATATGTTCTTCGCGTTCCCTCTTATGATCCGCGGCAAGGCGCATCCGGTGATGGTCATCCACGTGGATGACGACGTCCTGGCTGCACACCTGCTGACCCGCCACAACGTGACGCTTCTCGGCCGGGAGGACCTCGCCTCCTGAGCCCGATGATACTCAAGGACCCCGCGCGTTAGTTCCGCCGGCGCCTTCGTGCAACAACAAGCCATGGCCAGCGATTCAACTTCGTCTAAACACGCCGGACGCCGCACTCGCAAGCCGGACGCGCGCGCATGTGAGCCGATTCGCCTCGGCATAGTCGGGCTCGGCCGGGCCGGATGGTCCATGCACTGCAACGAACTCGACTCCCGCCCAGACAAGTATAAGATCGTCGCCGCCTGCGACACCGTCGCCCTCCGCCGCCAAAAGGCCGCTCGGCGCTATGGCTGCGCCACTTACCGCACCATCCGCCAGCTCGTCGCCGACCAGAATGTTGAGATGGTCGACATCGCCACACGGTCGTGTGACCACTTCGCCCACGCCGCCCTCGCCCTGCGGGCGGGCAAGGATGTGCTGCTGGAAAAGCCCATCACCGTCTCCTATGAGCAGGCCAAGAAGCTGCGCGCCATCGCCCAACGCTCATCCGGTAACCTTTACGTCCGTCACAATCGCCGCTTCGAGCCGAGCTTTCTGCATATCAGAAACATCATTGATTCCGGCATTCTCGGTGAGGTCTATGAAGTGAAGCTCCGCCGGCTGCACTTCCACTTCCGTGGTGATTGGCAGACCATAAAACGTTTCGGTGGCGGACAACTGCTTAACTGGGGGCCGCATATAATCGACCACGCCCTTCAGTTGCTCGGCTCGCCTTGCAAGGATGTCTGGGCTGACTTAAAGAAGACAGCCGCCGTCGGCGACGCCGAAGACCATGTAAAGATCATCCTCACAGGCCGAAACGGCCGAATAGTCGACGTCGAAATCAGCGGCGGGGCCGCGCTCGGCGAGCCGATGTACCACATATTCGGCACAAGGGGCGCGCTGACCAGCGGAGGCGACGACATAACCGTCAAGTACCTCGACCCGCGCGTTAAACTCAAGCCGCTCAAGGCCGATCCTGCCACCCCCGGCGTGGCCGGCCATCCGCCAATCCCCAACCACGTCCTTGTCAACAGCGGCAACATGCACGTTGGCCAAGGTATCAAATGGATCGAGGATACCTTCCCGATCAATCCCCCGCGCACTTACGACATATGGGACGAACTCTACAAAGCTGTGCGACTTGGTTATGACTTCCCCATCACGCTGGATGAGTCTGTCGAGGTCATGCGGATAGTCTCTGCCGCAAAAGCCTGTTCTAGCTTCTACCGCACCCGCAACTAGCTCCGCCTCGGTCATTTGTGTCAGCAGTATTGACAGGCAAAGGTTTTTTGTATAATATGTTGGGTTTGTTGTGTGCCGGTCGACTGATGCCGCCACTTGGGCGATCTGAGGAGTAACTACCAATGACCGAAGAACTTATGGGTAAGACCATTCTGCTTGTCGACGACGACAAGGAGATCATGGAGTCGTTGGTTGCAGCCCTCGAGGACCTGTCGCCTACTATCCTTCAGGCCGCCGACGGCGACGCCGCTATACAGTTGGCCAACCAGAACAATCCGGACCTGGTCATATTGGACATGATGCTCCCAAAACACAGTGGGTTCCTCGTCATGGAGAAGCTCAAGAAGGGCAAGAAACGCAGCGACCCGCCCCTTGTCGTCATGATTACCGGCAACCAGGGCGTCAGGCACAAGAGCTACGCCGAAAGCCTCGGTGTGAGCGCTTACATGAACAAGCCCTTCCGCATGGAAAAGCTCATCGAGACGGTCACCACGCTGCTGGCGGATAAGTAATCCCCATTTGATATATTTTCTCAAAAAAGCTTGCTATCCTCCCTATCTCCGGTATAGTCTTCCACCAGTGTTCAGAAACTAAAGTCTATTGTCAGGGCAGAGGCTAACTTAGTAAGGGACGTATGCTTGCTTGCCGCACTCGCCCTGGGTGCGGTTGCGGATGGAGTGTGTGGCTTTATATGGATCAGTGGGTTACGGATAAGACGGTAATAGTCAAAGATAACCAGTTGCGCGTTGGGGATACCGGCTCAACGGAGGTGCAGGTGGCTTTGCTGACAGCCAGAATCAATCACCTCACCGAGCACCTGAAAACCCACAATAAAGACCACGCATCCCGTCGTGGGTTGCTCAAGATGGTGGGCAAACGCAGCAGCTTGTTAAAGTATTTGTCCAATAACGCCCCCGAACGCTATAGGCAAATCATTGAGAAATTGGGGCTGCGCAAGTAGCCGCAACGCGCCGCTGACGCTCACAAGACTTTTCAGGTCCAGCCAATGGCGGACCACACCCGACATGATAGCTCTCTGCGGTGTATCGCTCCTGTGAGCCCGGCTGCTGGCGAAGACCTGGATCGGTCGCCATCGCTTTGGTAATCGCAAATCGCCAAAATATTCGCGCGGTAACGCCCCCTGCAGGATGAACAAACTCGCAACAACAACGTGTGGATAGTGAAATCAGAGCCGTTGACTGACAGAGAAAAGGACAGAAGGAAGAACTTGAGATGGCAGTGGAAAAAGTAACGAGAGAAATTGGCGGCCGAACATTGACATTGGAAACCGGCCGGTTGGCAAAACAGGCCCACGGAGCAGTGTGGGTGGAATACGGCGATACGGTAGTGCTGGTGACGGTGCTGTCGGCGCCATCGACGCGGGAGGTCGATTTCTTCCCGCTGTTCGTTGATTACCGTGAGAACCAATACGCAGCCGGCAAGGTGCCCGGAGGCTTCTTCAAACGGGAAGGTCGTCCGTCAACCAAGGAAATCCTCACCATGCGGATGATTGACCGGCCCATCAGGCCGCTTTTCCCATACGATTTCCTCAACGAAGTCCAGATTCAGTGCATGGTCCTCAGCACCGACAACCAGAACGATCCGGACCTGCTGGCGATCATAGGCGCGTCGGCTGCCCTGGCTTTGAGCCCCACCCCCTTCCAAGGCCCCATCGGCGCCGCGCGGGTTGCCTATGTCGACGATGAGTATGTGATCAATCCGACTCATGACCAGCTCGCCGATGCTAAAATGAACCTGCTGGTAGCAGGTCCTGACGACGTCAACATGATCGAGATGGAAGGAAACGTCGTCAGTGAAGATATCGTCGCCAAAGGTGTCGCCATTGGTCGCGACGCAATGAAGCAGGTCATTGACATGATCAACGACCTAGCGGGGCGACTCACCATCGATAAGAGTTATGAGGCCAAGCCTATCCCTGAAGAGCTCCTGCGGCTCGTGGCCGATAAGTCCGGTCAGAGAATCCGACAGGCCAAGCAAATCATAGGAAAAGCGGAACGCAACGAAACGCTCGCCAACATTCGCCAGGAACTGCTTGATGAATTGTGCCCCGAAGGCGTCGAAGAACCCCAGTTCACCCCCTCGCAGGTCAACGAAGCCTTCAGCCGCACCGAGGGCAAAATCCAGCGAGAGTTGATACTCAGCGGCACCAGACCCGACGGCCGGAAAAAAGACGAAGTCCGCCCCCTTGCCATAGACGTCGCCGTATTGCCCCGTACGCATGGGTCGGCAATATTCTCCCGCGGCGAGACACAGGCGCTGGTCACCACCACGCTCGGCACCCCCCGCGACGAGCAGGTAGTCGATGGCCTGCTCGATGAGTACAAAAAGAAGTTCATGCTGCACTACAACTTCCCGCCCTTCTGTGTGGGCGAGATTCGTCCGATACGCGGCCCCGGCCGGCGTGAAATCGGCCACGGCGCACTGGCTGAAAAGAGCCTCGAGCCGGTCATGCCCGATCCAGCCGACTTCCCCTACACTGTTCGCCTTGTCGCCGACATGCTTGAGTCCAACGGCTCGACCTCCATGGCCACGGTCTGCGGCGGGACGCTCGCACTCATGGACGCCGGCGTACCCATCAAGGCCCCTGTCGCGGGCATCAGCATCGGCATGGTCTCCCAGGACGACAAGTACCTCCTGCTGACCGATATCGTCGGCGAGGAAGATTTCCATGGCGACATGGATTTCAAGGTCGCCGGTACGCCAGACGGAATCACGGGTATCCAGCTTGACATGAAAGCTCGAAGCATCTGCCAGGAACGCATTGTCCAGACCCTCGCCCAGGCAAAGCGTGCACGAAGGCAAATCCTCGACGCAATGACTGCTGTCATCGCCGGACCTCGCCCGAAAATCAAAGAGTTCGCGCCGCGGATGCTCACGATCAAGATCAACCCTGAGAAGATAGGAAAAGTTATCGGCCCGGGCGGAAAGATGATCAACAAAATACAGGACGAAACCGGCGCGACAATAGACATCGAAGACGATGGCACCATTTTCATCTCCTCCGTTGGCGGACCCGGCGCCGAGGCCGCCAGAGATCAGATTCAGGCCTTGACGGCTGAGGTTGAAGTTGGCAAGATTTACACTGGAAAAGTTGTGTCCATCCGCGATTTTGGCGCGTTTATTGAAATCCTGCCCGGACAGGACGGCCTGTGCCATGTAAGCGAACTGGACGAGGCCTACGTCAAGAACGTCACGGACGTCTGTAATGTGGGTGATACGGTCACAGCAAAGGTTATATCTATCGACAACCAGGGACGCGTCAAGCTTTCGCGCAAGGCTGCCCTTCGGAAAGAGGAATAGGCATTGGACGACATATTATTGACCGACCGGCGAAAGCCGGCTTCTATTCAAGGAACAGTCGAAGGGCAATCAGCCCCCTTTGGCCGACATTAGCCGCTGCCGATCGACATTCTAACTGTGGCGTGCTGTGTACGCACGCATTGGCATAAGTCCTAAGCCTCCGTTGTCCGCTTTATGTGACTTTTGTGTCAGGCACAACATTGCGGTGACGGACAAACGAGGTGCAGACATGCCTAACGGTAAGGTCAAGTGGTTTGACCCCAAAAAAGGGTACGGCTTCATCATTGGCGACGCCGGCCAGGACGTCTTCGTTCACTACACTTCCATCCAGGGCGACGGCTTCCGCGCCCTAAGGGACGGGGAAACAGTGGACTACGAACTGATCGAAGGCGAAAAGGGATTCCAGGCCCGCAATGTCATTCGGGCCTCAGCATCTCAAAAGCCTCCCGAGCCCCAGGCCCAAGCGTAACGACGCCTGACGACCACCGCCGTGCAGCACACTCACATGGTCGCGGCGGGAATCGCCTCGCAGAAGCCCTTTGCGGGTCCGCTTCCGCCGCAACGAGAGGGCAAAGATGGATTTTTTTTTGCTACTGGCCGGCCTTGCCGCCGGAGTGTTGCTCGGCGCCGCAGTCGCGCTTTGGTCGGATCGTCGCAGGCGCGCGGCGATCAGGGAAACTGAGTCTTCCACTGAGAAAAAGCTCATCACGGAATTGGCGCAGGTCGCCGGTGGGCTCGCCCATGAGATTAAGAACCCCCTTTCGACGATCAACGTCAATCTCAGGCTCCTGGCCGAGGATCTGCAGCGCCACAACGACGACGATCATCGTCGGTGGCTGCGCCGATTGGCCGGAGTCCAGAACGAGGCCGACCGACTGCGTGTGACGCTGGACGACTTCCTCAGGTTTGCGGGCAAGTACGAGCTTGACCTGCAACCGACTGACCTGCGTGATGTGGTCCACGAATTGGTGGATTTCTTTTCGCCCCAGGTTGAGTCTTGTGGAGTCGTCTTCCGCTGCACCTTCTGTCCGCAGCCGGTCATATGCCGAATCGACGTCAAGATGTTCAAGCAGGCGATGCTGAACCTGCTGATCAACGCGAACGAGGCCATGGACGGCCGGGGCGAACTGCTGGTAAAAGTCTCCACGGACGGCCCACGGGCCACTGTGGAGGTAATCGACACGGGCCCCGGCCTGGACAGCGAGAAAATCCAGCATATATTCGACGTCTACTACTCCACCAAGTCCGGCGGGTCGGGCTTGGGACTGCCCACTGCGCGCAGAATCATAAACGAACACGGCGGGACAATCCGCGTTGAATCCGAACCCGGCAAGGGGACCCGGTTCATCATTCAACTGCCAACCGTGAACTGAGGGCGACCCCCGGCCCGCCGGTGAGGTTTGACTGTCGCCGGGCTTGATGCTACCTTGACGTTTCCATGGAAAACTCTGATACCGCCACCGCTGACATCCTCATAGTCGAGGACGACCCGGCTCATGCCGAAGCCATGCAGGAGGGGCTCGCACGCGTCGGGCACAACTGCACAGTCACCGAAAACGGTGACACCGCAATTGCCCGCATCACCAGTCATTCCTACGACATAATCGTCACCGACCTGATGCTGGGCCCCGGTCCGGACGGCTTGGCAGTGCAGGCCGCCGCAAGCGAACACCTGCCTGCCGCCAAGGTTGTCGTCGTAACTGCTAATCCGTCCGTCGACACTTGCCGTGCCGCACTACAGAACGGCGCATTTGACTACATAGAGAAACCCCTCGACCTGGAAGAACTCCGCGCAGTCGTGGGCCGGGCTGCCGAAGTTACCGCCCAACGACGATTCGTCAAAGAAATGCGTCAGCAGCTCGACGAGGAGTACGGCTTCGAAGATATCATCGCTCACGCTCCGCAGATGCTCGACATTCTGCAAACGATCCGTCGCGTCGCTCCCAGCGACTTGCCGGTCCTGCTGCTGGGACGCTCCGGCACGGGCAAGGACCTCCTCGCCAACGCCATACACAAGCACAGCAAGCGGAAGGATCAGAGATTGGTAGCCATAAACTGCGCCGGTCTGAGCGAGTCGCTGCTGGAAGATGAGCTGTTCGGGCACGTAAAGGGCGCCTTCACCGGAGCAACTTCCGACAGACCTGGAAGGTTCGAACATGCAAGCGGCGGCACGCTCTTTCTCGACGAGATCGGCGACATGCCGATGACCATGCAGGCCAAGCTGCTACGTGTGCTGGAAAACGGCGAGGTCGTGCGCGTCGGGGCCAACGAGCCGATCCGCGTCAATGTCCGCATCATCAGTGCAACCAACAGCGATATCGCGCAGCGCGTCGCCGACAACGAATTTCGCGAGGACCTTTACTTCCGGATAAAGGGCGCCACAATCGAGGTGCCCCCGCTGACCCAGCGGCGAGAGGACATCCCGCTGCTGATCGACCATTTCCTCAAGCTCGCCGGCGAAAAACACGGCCGAAAGGTAAAATCCGTAACCGCCGATGTCCGCCGCGTGTTGATGGCCTACCCCTGGCCGGGCAACATACGACAGCTCCGCAACGTCGTGGAGAATATGGTAGTGATGGCCAAGGGAGATAAGATTACCGTCGATGATCTGCCGGCTGAGGTATATCGCAGTGGAGATCAGATAGCCTGCGCACAGATGGCGGATATGGCCGGTATTACCCTGGAGGAGGCAGAGAAGCAGCTCATCGCAAACACCCTCAAGATGGTCGACGGTAACCGCGAGCAGGCAGCCAGCATTCTCGGCATCGGAGAACGCACGCTTTATCGAAAGATTAAGGAGTACGGGCTCTCCCCATAGCCCCACGGCAGCATCATGGCGAGAATCAATATCCTGCCGACTCACCTCGTCAACAAGATCGCCGCGGGAGAGGTGATCGAAAGGCCAGCTAGCGTAGTCAAAGAGCTCGCGGAGAACGCCATCGATGCCGGCGCCACGCGCATCCATATCACGCTCGAGGACGGGGGGCGAAAGCTCATAACTGTGGCCGACAACGGCTGTGGCATGGAGGCAGACGACGCGGCAATGGCGTTCCTGCCGCACGCTACCAGCAAGATCGTCGGCGACGATGACCTGTTCAACATACACACGATGGGCTTTCGAGGAGAGGCGCTGGCTTCGATAGCCTCGATTTCGCACGCACACCTGCGCACGCGCCGCGCCGATAGCGACTCCGGCTGGGAAGTTACCGCCTCAGGGGATACCGTGGGTGAGGTCCGCCCCGCCGCGACCGCACCCGGCACTACGATCACTGTTGGCGAGCTTTTCTTCAACACGCCGGCCAGGCGGAAGTTCATGCGTACGGCCAACACAGAGATGGGGCACGTGTCGGAGCAAGTGACGCGCCTTGCCCTGCCGCATCCGCACATTGCATTCACGCTCACACATAACGGCCGCCGAACACTGAACCTGTCAGCCACAGACTCCACACGGAAGCGAATCGCCGATATCTTCGGCGCCGACTTGGCAGATTGCTTGCTACCGATGACGGCCGGGCGCGACTCGCTCGCGGTGGACGGGCTGATATCCCCGCCGGCGGCGGCACGTGGTTCAAGCAAGTGGCAATATGTCTTTCTCAACGGACGCTACATCCGTGACCGCTTGCTAAGTCATGCTTTCCGCGAGGCATACCGGGGTCTAGTGGACCCCAACCGCTGGCCGATTGTCTTCGCTTTCATCCAGATCGACCCAGACTGCGTCGACATCAACGTGCACCCCACGAAGATCGAGGTGCGGTTCCGGGATAGCCAGGCGGTGCATTCGGCGTTGCTTGGCGCGATGCGCAAGGCTCTTAATAGACAATCACTTACCGTGCCGGCATCTCCCGGTCGGCTGAGTGCAGCCCCTGGAGAAGACAACGCCACAGACCAGGCCAGGCGGCAATCGCTGCGTCAGGCGATGGCGGACTTTTTTAAGTCGGCACCTAAGTCCCCGCCTCCACTTAAGTTCCCTGATGACCTCGCCTTACCACCTCAGACCGCGTCTGGAACGGTGGCAGGGGCGCCGCCTGGCAGCCCATTTCGCCTCCGGCCAACCGTCGGCGAGCCGCGATTCGGCGCCCGGCCCGCGACCAGCCGACACGAAACGGCCCAAATTGATACGGCCGGTTCCGGCCCGTGCCAACGACTGCCGGCCGTTGCCGCCGAGGACCAGCCAAGTCAGGTCGGACGTCCTGTATTCCAATTGGATAACACTTATATCGTCGCGGCCACGGACGACGGGCTGATCATCGTCGACCAACATGCACTGCACGAGCGGATTCTTTATAATGAGTTGAAGCGTCGTCTCACCGATGGCGCGTTGACGGGTCAGTTGATGCTGATCCCGCAGACGATCACCGTAACCGAGGCAGAGGCCGACCTGCTCGCCAGCGCCAGTGAACTGCTGGGCAGACTGGGCATCGTGGTTGAACCGTTCGGCCTGAAGTCCATGGCCGTTCAGCAGTTCCCAACGATGCTCGCCGAGCGCGGTGTCGCCGCGGACGACTTTATCCGCAGCGTGGTGGACGCTCTGGCCGAAGACGAAACTGCCGACGCCGAGCGCCTGCTGGAACGCCTGCTGGAGCTGATCGCGTGCAAGTCCGCAATAAAGGCCGGCGACTCGCTGACGGATGAGGAGATGTCCGAACTGCTTAGAGGTCGTACAATGGCGGAGAAGGGCTCGGCCTGTCCACACGGCCGCCCGACCACGCTGGAGCTTACTCTGGCAGACCTGCAGAGACAATTCAATCGCACTTAACGACCGCGTTGCGTGAAATTCGCTGTTGGCGCGGCGTCAAATCCTTCGATAAGTATTGATGCGAAAACTACTCATCGGACCGGCGCCTGCGCGGGCCCAAGATCAAAACGATCGAGAGAAAGACCATGAAACGCACGATACAATTCGCCCTGATGGCCGCGGCGATCTGTGCCGTCGGCTGCACCCCCCAGAACTATGCCGAGAAGATGGTAAAGGTCAGTTCCTTCAGAGGCAGGATGGACCAGACTATGATCGGCTCACCTGCCAACCTCGTGGGCAAGCGGTACATCACGTCGTATCGTCCCGCGATAATCGGCGATCTGACGATTCAGCTTTGGCTGATTAGCGCCTCGCCGGAGATCACCGCCCGCACGGGCGGTAAAAGCCTGGGGACGATGCTGCTGATACATGACATTCATCGCAGCAACGCGTCCATGCTTTCCCTGGGTAGAAGGCTGGCAGACATGGGCTATGACGTGGTGCTTCCGGATCTGCGCGCTCACGGATCGAGCACCGGGGAGTACTTCACATACGGCGCGCTGGAGAAGCGCGACCTGAAGGTCATCATGGACGGGCTTCTGCGCGAAGGCGGGATAGATGACAAGATAATAGCCTACGGGTCGGGGCTGGGCGGCTCGATCGCCATTCAATACGCAGCCATCGACCCGCATTGCGTGGGAGTTGTGGCCTATCAGCCCTACGTCGATATCAAGGCAGCGCTTCACAAAGACGGAGGATTCGTGGGGCTTTCCGACACTCAGCTTGACGAGGTCATCAAACTCGGAGGCGACATGGCGAAGTTCGACCCGGTCGAGGCTTCGACGGTGGCATCGGCGGCGAAGCTGACATGCCCGCTGATGATCGTTCGTCGCCGGGCGGACATGGGTTATCCCGACAGCGAGTCGACAGCCATCTACGACGCTTCTCCGGGTGCGAAGGAGCTCGTGGAAATACAGCTCGGCGGTGATGACTGGACCTATGTTACCGGTCCGGACGACTATCGCGCGAAGCTGTTGAACGCGTTCGCGACCGGCGGGCTGGTCACCGGCTACCACCGGGCGCTGGCGCCGGAGGAGCCGCCAGCGCCGCCCGAACCCATGGTCCCATCTGCACCGCGGCCCGGCAGCGGCGAATCCCGCCCGCCTGCCCCCACGGGCGATTCGACGCGCAACGGCGACACGCTGCCGCCGTACCCGACATTGATACGGCGCACAGTGCTGCAATAGACTTAGCGGCCCCGGCCAGGGGGTTGTTGTGCGCCGCACGTATGCCGCGCGAGCAAATGCGCTTGACGCAATTGCTCTGCGCCACTACCATCCTTTCCTGCCAGGACCCCGCGTTACCTGCGGGCGAGGCCAGAGGCCGGCGATATAGTCGGCCGACCATCAAAAACGATGCAACGCCCCTATCGTCTAGTGGCCTAGGATATCAGGTTCTCATCCTGGAGACCGGGGTTCGACTCCCCGTAGGGGTGTTGGGTATTCGGGCCGGTGTTTACGCACCGGCCTGTTTTTTATTCTCTCACGCGGCAGGCGGACGTGGACCTCGGCATTGTACTGTTGGCCCCGTGGCCACCTTGGTTTTCCTTTGTTCCCCTTGAACGATATCATACCCCTACTCTCGCAGAACAATAACCATCCACCAAGCCATAATGCCCGCACCTCCACCCCGTTGAGACAGACAACAGAATCCCCTCGAACAAGAAAACAGAAATATGTGACATGCTGGGCCGCTTTCGCTCAGACCGACTCCGAGCCAGAGCATGCCGGAATTGCCGACCCGGCAACCGACCACTTGACCTAGAAAGAATCTCACAGCCACCTGAAGTCAATCACTGGCGGTCGGCGGATGAGATTCATCTAGCGGCAGTACAGTCCGAAAGCCAACCAGTTTCCCCAGTTCCGTGTAAGATCTCTCTTGGGCTGGGACTAGATACTGGAGACTCCAAGAGTTGGCGTTGCCTCCAATCTGGATGTATTGCGGAGCGCGGCCCTCCCCTTGAGACTTCAGGACGACCCATTCGCTGACGTTGCCGCCCAAATCGAAGCAGTCGAAGGGACTGACATCCTTTGGAAAAGACCCGACCGCAGCAGGGACCGCAGCATATGGCTGCGGCCCGTCAGAAACGATCGTTTCCAGTTCAGGAAGCATCGTTCGCAGTTCCCGCGCCGCAGCCGGCAGATTTGCGGCAATGCGGAGTGCCTCCCACATCTTGACGGATTTCTGTTCAGCCTCAAACATTCTTATGGTTGACTCGCCCACCCTGACAAGTGCTGAGGCGCTTCGTCCCTTTGCTTCGGACGAATTCACGCGACATTTGCAGATGTCCTGGGTAAAATCATCTCCCCAAGGGAAGAGACGGTTTCCATCTCCTAATGCCGCGTGTTGCCACTCCTCGCGCGTTGGCAGCCGCTTGCCTGACCATTGTGCGTACGCCAAGACATCCTCCTCGCCCACACATGTGACAGGCTGGTCGTCCGCGTTGCGGGCGTTGTCATCCCAAAGATCATATAACTTGCTCGGCTCTTCCCAGAGGTACCTGGCCCCGTACCAAATTCCGGGCTGACGCTCGGGATCATTGGCTTGCTCGAAGAAGACTCGATACTGGCGATTGGTTACCTCGTACTTGTCAATGTAGAATGCGCCCGTACGGACCCTCCGGGCTTTCGGGAACTCCTCCCTCAGCTCCAGGCGGATCTCTTCCGTCGGCTGGTCCCGAAAGTCCTTCAGCATCTGCAGATCCGATTGCAAGTCCTTCATCATCCGCAGATCCGATTGGAGCAGGCCCTCGGGGACGGCGGGAATTGCCAAGAGCCCCGCCAGCGTTCGCCCACCATTTCGCCATCGCTTCAGGTCCTCGGCGGGAATATCCGCACTGTCGCGCTGCAGGAAGTCAAGTACTACGATGGCCGCCTGCTGGTCGGCGCTTTGCTTGTCGAATTCGTGGAGATCCGCTTCCGTCAGCAGCTTGCCGGGCTGCGGCTCGCACGAGGTTAGGAGCTTGTCTGTCTCGGTGTCACGAGCGAAGGCCTGGACTGCCTGAATCTTGTCCTCCAGAAGCGAGTCGTACACCGTCGGAATGGCCAGCAGCGAGTCCAGCGTCCTGCCCTGCTCCCGCCACTGTTCCAGATCCTGATGCGGGACGTCCACGCCCTCGTCCTGCAGCACGCCCAGCAGCATAAGGGCAGACAGGACATCACCGTTCAACTTGTCCAGGTCCTTCAGGTCCTCAGCCGTCAGCAGCTTGCCGGGCTTGAGTTCGTCCAGCAAAAGCTCGCGATACCAGCTGGCCTCCTCCGCGGTTAAGGTTTCGTACGGAGCAATCATCTCCGCAAGGACCTCGACCTGGTCGTCTGTAAGGCCGGATACAAACTCGCCGGCAGGAACAAACACCATTATCGCCCCATCTTTTTTGCAGCATATTTCCATAGGATAGCCGGTCGCGTGGATTGCTGTGCCCCCAACCGGCTCGAACCCCTCCGGCAGTGTCTTTGTTGCTAGCGCACGGTCCGGGGGCTTGGCAGTTTGGGTCTCGCAGGATCCCAAAAGCAGGCTCCCCAACAAAACCGCCATCGCGAATACAGCCGGTTTCTTCTCGACGAACACGCGCATCTCTTTACCCGTAATTTCCCCGATAGCTTCATGCCCACGGCCATGGCGGGCATTATCAAATATCACACTACTTCCGCCGCCTCAGCATCGCCACCCAGCCCAGGGCCAGCAGACCCAGCGTGGCCGGTTCGGGAATGTCAGAGGCGACGCGGAAGCCGATGTACTCGTTTTCGAACGTCGGAGAATTGCCCCAACGATACGCCGAAAGCAGGTAGAAGCGGGAATCGCCATGCGAGTAGCCGAACGACCCACCCCGTAGGCCTCGAGAGGTCGCGATAAGCGCTTCGTTCCACTCCCACACGTTCCCGCCCTGGTCGAACGTGCCCCAGGGACTGTCAGAGTTCTCGAACTCCCCCACCTAGTCGTCCAGTACGGGCTGCCGACCGTCCAGTCGCCGGGACCGGCATAGAAATTTGCGTTGTTGCCCGGATCGGGATCGACCACGTCGTTGCTCGGGCCGACGTTCGTGTTCGTGGGATAGTCGTAGTAGATGCTCATGCCGGGCTTATAGTCCGGATCGTAATAGGCAGCCTTGTACCACTCATCTTCGCTGGGGAGGTAAAACAGCGCGTTGGCCGCCCGCGTGACGGCTAGGATTTCCGCGTCGGCTGTTGCCCCGTTGAGGAAGTATGCGCCATCCTCGGTGGTGGTCATGTCCTGGGCGCCGGTGCGCTGGCCGTTATCGAGCCAGTTGGCAAATCGCGCCGCATCACCCCAACTGACGAAGTTCACCGGTCGGTTTGCCCGATCCGAAGTGATGGAGTAAGCATACGAGCCCGCCGAGCCGGTCCGCTCGATCTTGCAGCCGTAATCGCTGGTCCACATAGACTCGTTGTAAAGCCCATATGTGTCGTCAGCGGCGACGGCGTTCAGGAACTCCGTGTACTGGGCCGCCGTGACCTCGTACTTGCCGATGTGATATGCGTGATCGACACTGCCGTACCCGTCGACGCTGTCGCCATTGCCGGGGGCGCCCACTTCGACGAATCTCAGGCTGGTGAGGCCGGCGGGCATACTGAACACATTTGCAGCTGCCGGCGCGGCCGCGACTACGCACACCACGAATGCCAGTATCGTTCGCCAGTACGTCCTCATAATCGTTCTCCTCTCCCCGAAAAGCCCTTCGAAGAGCTACTTCTGCCTATTCCTCAGCATCGCCGACCCTCCGAAGACCGGAAGGGAAAGCGTCTCAGGACAGGTGCGCCCGGGCGCTCACCTGAACTGTGATTGCGGACAGAGTCATTGCCATCATTACGGCAACGATCCGCTTTGCCATGATCCCTCTCCTTGATTCTGAGGATTACTTATCCGTGGCGCCGCAGCGCCTGCCTCTTACCAGCGGCCGATGTCCGACAAGCCGCTCTGCCCCGCCTTCCCCGAATCCACCACACCTCGCTCCCGAGGAAGGAATAAACAGTATGTTATCAAAACTGCGGGGGAAATCCAGCAAATTGGGGCCCTGGCGGTGGCTGGCCTTATGCGCCGTCGGCAAGCGGGCATTGCGGCCCGGCCCTGTGCGGGCCAAAGCATCGGGCGGTACATGTTGCAGCAAATCACACATTCACAAAAAACAGGGGATCTCCAGCGGGCAGGTCTACACGGGGCTGACGTGAATCTTAGGCTGCCTGTGGAATCTACAACTTGGCACTTACGCCTGTCGGGCTGCTGAACCGGCGGCGCTGAGGCTGTGCGGCCATGGGGGCCACAGCTGCGCCTACGGGCAGGCAGCGTGACTAGCGCAAACCGCAGGAGGGATGAGCATGCTTTGCAAGCCGCCCCGCCGCCGGATCGGGCACGCATGGCCTGACGGGGCTGGGTGACTGGATTAAGTGAGGCAAGAGGTCCGTGAACACGAGTCGCGGGCCGCAGTATCGACAACCAGACTTTTACCCTATATCCCGTTCCCGAACCGGTCACGCGGAGTCTGCGCGACTTGCACGGCCCGGGGGCCGTGTGGTGAGGGGACCGCGAAATCATATTCGCGACAGGAGGATACTATTATGAGAGTTGGCACTTACACTGCCGCCGTCGCCCTATCGGTCTTGATAGCGTCAGCGACCTGTATTGGGGACATGATTGTGGTGTCCGACGATTTTGACAATGGCGTGCTGAGTCAGAATTGGGCCATCGGGCTGCCGAGGAACTGCCACGGGTGGGAGTACACGGAGTCCGGCACGGTCTTGTCCGTCAGCGACATCTGGCCGGATAGGGTGACCACCCCCGAACTGGACGCAGCGTGGAGCATCGTATCGTTGAGTCGGTCATTCGAACCCATTGTTGATTTCGAGATTGACTGGGACTTCGCGTGGGACTCCGAAGGCGACAACAGGGCGATGCAGAAGGTGAGGCTGCGTTTGTACAGCGGCAACGATCTGGTGGCTAACTGTTCGTACAACGATCCATGGATCGCGCATAGCGGGCAGAAGGACGTGCGGATTGGGCCGCTGGAAGACGTTTTCTACAAGTCGGGCCCAGGCAGCATGCCTCATTTCGGCATAGCGTCTCTGGACATTGTCAGGCTTGACGATGTGATGACCATTTCCTGGGACGGCGAGGAGATACTGACGGGCGCGAGCACGGCGCCCGTAGACCGCGTAGAGCTGTCGTTCTGGTATTGGTCAGAGACTACCGCGAAGGGAATATCTTCATTCTTCGGCACCGAATACGTGGATTTGATCGTGATCGACGCGCAGCCTCCGGAACTGCCGGAGCCCGGCACGCTGGTTATGCTGATGCTGGGCGGGCTGGCATGGCTGGGACGTGCAAGAAGGAAGTAACAGCTGATACGCTCCATCCAGGTGGGCAGCGGCCCTTCGCGGAGAAGGCTGCTGCTCACCTGCCGATCGGCCAATCGCGCCCGATAAGATCGCTCATGCAGTGCGGAATGTCGCCGGAGCGCATCACAGGGGGCAGCGGGCCGATGGTGGACATTATAAAAGCTGTACTGTTAGCGCAGTTCAGGCTGCCATGGGTCGATGTTACCGGCACCAGGCCCCCGAATCCGCCTGAGCCTGCGAAGTAGTCGTCCTGGAGCGAGCAGATAACGTCCGGGGGATTCTGCACCATCGCGAAGTGCCCCTGCCACAAACGCTGCAGCGGGGCCGGGTAGACGTGATCGCTCGTCGCAGTTAGCAGCGCGTCGGCATCGTAGTATCCGTCCTCGTCGGGGTGGAGCTGTTCGAGGATACCCTCGAGCTTGAGGGGATCACCGTTGGTTTGTTCGTAGCGGAAGCGACCATTTTTTTTATACACGACAGCCCGCCCGCCGTCGCGATCCAGCACGACAACCGCGTCGCGATCGGCATAGCTGGTGATTTCCACACCTTCGCAGTCAGCAAGATCCTTAGCCAAGGCGGGGGGATCGCGCGTGGCGAAACTGGCGAAGGTCACCAGTCCAAAGCGTATCCAGACAACGTCGCGATTGTCTCTCAGGTCTTTGGTCAGCCGCCAACCGCGCTGCTTGAGGTGCTCGGCAACGGGCAGAGGCTTGGCCGGAGTGTACGAATGCCCGTGGTCGGACATAAGCGTCACTTCTGTCAGGCCTCGGCTTTCCCAGAGCACCTGGTTTATGAGCCGCTCCATTCGCAGAAGCGCATCGCGGTGGCCGGAGGCCCCCTTCCGCGTTCCCATGCCGGCGGTTGCAGCGAAGTAAGCGATGAACTCCCTGGTTTCGGCCTTGTTATAGCTGCGCATGGCGGTGGCGAGTTCCTTGTTCAGAATAGAGGAAGGCCAGAGGAACCCGATGCCGCGCCACAGCGTGTGAGCCCTGTACTGAATCAACCGGAGGTGCGGCTCGTTTGTCTCAGCGAGATATGCGCCCGATCCGCCGACAACTCGGTTGTGTTTGTGGTCGAAATAGCGTGCCTCGTAGGCTAAGGGCGCCATGTCTCCCAGCGCCAGACCCATGCAGAGGTCGGTCATAGACGGATAAGTGGCAATGACGCGCGAAGGTGGATTGAACACCCGCAGATGCCCAGCCTGACGGAGCTCCTGCACCAGGCCGTATGTTGCACCGTCGAGAATGATTACCAAATGTCGCGACTGGCTGACATCGTTGGCTCCTAGGTCGGCGAAACTGTCGGGCGCGCCGTCGCGGCTGCGGTCGTAGCCGAAACGGCGGACCTGGCCAGTATCATCGGCGAACATGAAGAAGTCAGCCTGGCCGTCGCCGTCGGTGTCATAGGCCTTGAAGGCGTGGTTGGCCGATGCCGCCTCGTCCATGGCCGAAGCCGGAAATTCAATGGGATCGGAGCACCCCGCGCAGAGGGCAGCGGCGGCGATGGCACACCAGACAACCAGGCAATAGGGCTTCATCATCACGATACATATTCATCGGCAATCAGCGGCGTGCAGCCAAACCCGATCACGTCCACCCGGGCCGCGATCAACGATCGCCCGCTGCTTCAAGCCGTTCCTCGCTGCGTCGGCCAGCCACGAGCTTTGCGCAAACGGCAACATATAGTCGGCGGCTACGGCATTGGCCAAAGCGCGTTTCCGTCCGCGTCGTAGAGTTCGAAAATGGTGTCGGTCTCCTCAAGGCCCAGCGAGACGTGCATCTCACCCTCCGTGTCGAGCATGGTCAGGCCGGGGTCGTCCTCCATCACGTTCAGGATGACACGGGGCCCGCCGGCCGTTTCGGACATCGCAAGGCTGGGGTTGTCGTCAGTTACTTCCAGTGAGATGCGCTGGGTGGCTTTGCTGTCGTACATACCGAAGCGAGGGCCGTCTTCGGAAGCAACAAGCTGCACGCTCCGGCCGCCCTGGGGCCCGAACAAATCGAGTTCCGGTCCTTCCGGCGGCGCAAGCAGGCCAATCGACTCCCGGCCCTGCTGGTCCAGCATCCTGAACTCTGAGCCATCAGGGAAAGACAGGAGCCCCACCCGTCGTCGGCCGTCGCTATCGAGCATGGCAAGGCGCGCGTGGTCTTTTGCCAGACCAATATCCAATCGCACGGTGCCGAATGTGTCATACATCTGAAGGGCCGGCTGTCCCGCCGAAATGGTCAGAGCCGCGCGCTGTTTGCCGTCAGCATCGTGCATGCTCAGGGACGGACCATCTTCGGTCACGGCGAGTTTTCCTCGTACGTTTCCGTCACGGTCAACCAGTTGCACACAACCGGCTGTCACGGTCACCTGGCCCTGGGCGTCCTCAGCCGCCTGCGCCGAGGCCGGTCCCGAGGCAAGGATCCAATGCGAGACCGCCCCTCCTGTGAATGACGCGACAAGAATACATGCAATCGTGAGTACATTCTGCCTGGTGACCATGATGATGTTCCTTTCTTTCGGCGCTGTCGGTGGCCGCATGCCGAGATTGTCTTTCAACGATTTCACACCTGCCAAGGCTATGAAGCCGCCGGCCAAGAACGCCTGGACAGCTTGATATCCGCAACTGTAGTTAATCGGCTTGGCCTATGACTTAATGATAGCCGGATTATATGCTTTCTACGGATTTGCCTGAGTGACATTGCAAGGAGAAACGGCGTGTCTCGGTTACAGGTTTTCCCCTTTTGTCGCCTTGCTCATGGTGATAATCCGCCGCCTGAACAGGGGGGCGAAGACGGGGTGTTGTTTCGCCCGATTCCGGCCGATATTATTCATGTAGAGCTGCCCCAATGCGTTTGTCGGCATGAGAGCTGGCCGGCGGCTGAAGAAAACCACTGTGAAAGATTTGAGGACGTTTGCCGCGGGAGGATATCTGCGAGGTTATCGCGGGGGATGCGATGGGTTCACGCTTACTGAACTGCTGATCGTACTGGCGATCCTCGGGCTGCTGATCGCGTTCGTCGTCCCAGTTCACAATCGCACCGTGAGAGTCGCCCGGCGGGCGATATGCGCGACGAACCTGCGGGCGCTGTCGGCTGGGTGGGCGGATCTAGATGCCTCTATGAAGCTATCTCAGGATAAGTACGAGGGCACGCTTGGAGCCAGTTGGACGGGGCTTGTGTTTCCACATATCTCCTACAGCACCGAGGCCCTGTTGTGCCCTGAGGCCGATCCGAAACACATCCCTATCGCGCCGAAGTTTTGCAAGAAGAACTGGGGCCACATACAGTGGGATTTTTTCAATTTCGACCCCGTCTGGGAAAGCACGCCGTATGCCTCTTTGTATAACGCCGGACAAGTACCGACGATGTGGAAGCTCAATGATGAGGATTACCAGACGTGGCTTGCGAACAGCCATGTCGGCTGGGGCGTGATGGACCACAACAAGGACTGGTTGCCGCAGTACACGCCGGGTAAGGATCCCAAGAGCTACTGGATCGTATTCGAAGACGGCGGACAGGAGTGGGCCGGCGCCAACGGCGGCGGACATGATTATCGGGACTACGCTGTTTACGTCCGCGAGGAAGGACCGAACACGTATAATTTCACGTTTTACGAGTTCGGCAGTTCGGACGCCAATCACGGCGTGGTGGACGCCAATGGTCTGGAGGTTTGGATCGAAGAGGGCTCGGGGGACAGGTACGGAGGCGTCGGTCCTTACTACTTCTCCGACCCAGCGACGAACTATGGAATGAACGCCGATAGGCCTAAGCAGACCAGCGATTCGGTATTCATTCTGGATTACGAGACCCACGTCTGCAAACCAAATGCTGCCCCGGACGCAGACGACGCCTTTGAGCGGAACATCGCCCCACGACACCTTGGCAGGTGCAACGTGCTTCTGGCAAACGGCAGCGTAAGGGCCATGTACCCTGAGGAATTTACGCCGCGCAATCCGGATAACTACGCTCAGTTCTGGTCCGACAAAGTTCCCGCCGCTTCCAGCGATTAGAAGATCCCTGGGGAATGAGCCGCCGCTGTTGAGGTGAGACCGATTTCAGCGGTGCGTCTCGATGTGTTCGCTTTCTATGGGCAGACCCGCTGCCCGCCATGCGCTCTTGCCCTCCTCATAGTCCCAAATGTCCGTGTAGCCGATTTCCTCCAGCCTTCGGCCGGCCTCATTGGAGGCGGTGCATTCTCTGACCAGACAATACACCACGATCTGGCGATGCAAGTCCGGCAGAGCCTGACGAGCATGTTCTTCGAAGTGTTCATCGAACGGCAGATGGATGGCTCCCGGCAGGCGGTACTCCCGGTAATACTCCGCCGGCAAGACCTCCACAAGGACGCCGTCCCAATGACTGTCGAGGAGTTCCTTCAATTGATCGGTTGTGATGGTTTTCATGGCCTAACTCCATATAGACGTGCCGAACAACACGCACCTAGAATGCTCTCAGCTCTCATGGATCATTCTAGGCACGGCCGAATCGGGCGGCGCATGGGATTCGGGGCCGACTGAGAATATCTCCCCGGCATGCTGCCGCCCACTGTCCCTTGTCTGCGCCAAGCGTCGTACTGGCAGCCGATTAGCCCCCGATCTTGTCAGCGGAAAGGATGAGCAGTCGAAAGTCCAGGGGGCCCAGGGCGAGTGGAATTTTGCCTTTGACGAGCGTGACCGGCTCACCAGTCAAAGCGTCGACAACACCGGCTGATTCGGCGACCGCGCCAAGTTCGTCGAAATTGACCGTAAGCTTCGTCGCCAGCGGCATATCCTTCGACTGCTTCTCCCGGCCGTAGCTCGCCGCCTCGTCGCCGGGGTGGGCGGCGATATTGGCAACGATCAATAGCATGCGCACCTGCTGAGCGTCGCGGCGGAGGTAGGCGCTGGCCTTGACCGTGTCATGGCTGGTGTCCAACAAGCATGTGTTTCGCCAGTAGGGATGCCAATCGGCTTGCGCCACGCCGAACTCGTCCAGCACTCGCCACAGCGGCGTGCGATTGTCGGCGTGCCTCCCTAACGGCCGATTCAGGACCCCGTGCAGCATCGGAAATGCCTGCGAATCCGGCGCGGCCATGAACTCCGCGGGTATACCGAAATTGCGGCCTGTGAACTCCGCGCGAAATGCCGCCAATCCTATACTTCCGCTTGGATCGTTCTTGAACTTATCGTGCCATATCAGGTGCTCGCCGTCGAAGTAGGAGTGGGCGAACGCCATTGTGGGGATGACGCAACCGCTGCTCTGGTGGACCTCTATGTGCCCCCCTCGACGGTGCATGAAATCATAGAGGCGCTTCATCACATTACGAGCTGCGCGAATAGGAAACGACACGTGCAGGCGACCGTCGTCGTCGCGGAAGCCGCACCCGTGAGATTCGTTGGCGCAGCCGAAGGGCGTGTTGGTCTGGTCCAGGTACAGACCGTCAAAGCGGCACGTCTCGACGATGCGGCTGATCCGCTCGACCAACAGGTCCTGCCAACGGGTGTTGCTGCAGACGATGTAATCGCGTTGGTGCGGTCGGCGCCGCCATCCGCCCGCCGGTACGCCGTCCGTATTCTCTACCAGCCAGTCATCGGCATACTCACCCCATTCCGGGGCAAGTGTGGTCAGTTCGTAGCCGAAGTACGCCCAAACCTTCAGCCCCCTGTTGTGACACACCTCGACGGCGGCGCGGACTTCGTCGAGCTCGTCGGACCAGCCGTAGTTCTGCAATGGCTGCCAGCCCTCGTGTAAGGCCAGCGTGTTTACGCCTCGCTCGATAATGGCATCGAGCTCACTCTTTCCGCTGCTATCCTTTGTCGACGAATCGGCCACGTGATGACTGCTTTCGAAATCCACACGGAGCCCAAAGGGATCGGCCGGCATGGGCTTGACAGGCGTGCCCTGCAGGCCCATGCGGAACACCAGCGGACGGATGCGATGCCGCCAGACGGGCTTGCGGTCCCGCCAGGCAGGCGGCTCGTCGTCCAGCAGGTGCAGGCGGAGTGTAGTCGCCTTACGGTCACGGACCACTTCGATCGCCCGCTCGCCAGCGGCGTTCCAGTCACGGTCACTCTCGGCAAAGCAGGCCAACCCCCCTTCTTCCCATCCCAGCCAAAGGAACGGCTTGAACGGCAGGGCAAGTCCGTCGGCTGGCACGGCGCCGCTGTTGCTGACGCTGAAGTCAGGCCCGGTTCCCATGTCCACCTGCGGCCAGTAGTGGAAAAGCTCGGCTGACTGCGTCCTCAGCGGCGCCTCGAGCAATAGGCGGGTGAGTTGCAGCACCTGCTCTTCCTCAGGCCCGCCGCCGGGCATGATTTTGACGTCTATGAACATCGCTCCGTCGAATTCAACGCGCACGGCCGTATTGACAATCAGCTTGCCGCACACACTCCGCATGCAGCCCAGCAGCGTCGCCTGTCCGTCGTCATGACCGTGAAGGATCATGCGCCGGCCTGCGTCGGACCATTCGATTGGGCTGCCGTCAAGCTCCCCAACCAGGCGGACAGGCGCCGCGAGCACCTCCCGTCCGGCGGTTGCTATGCCGGACGGCAGCGGGCCCCCGACGAAACGATAAGTCCGCCCCCACACACCGACTGTCACGTCGTCATCAGAGCGGCTGACCGATACAGGCGTCCACGGGTCCATGCAATGCGGCTGAGCTTGGGTATATTCCGTCATTGCCTCTTCCGATTTTGTGATGTTCCGCCTTGCGTGTGCCACGGCGGTGATTTCCGGCCGAATAACAGCGGCCCGGTAGTATACCGCCCTTGGCAGCTTTGTCCACGCCCCTGTAAGAATGAAACGCCGAACGCCGGCCGGGCGAGTTTACGGAATCGGCGACAACTCTTCCCACACGTCGATCAGCTTGTGGTAGTTGGTCACCATCCTCGGCGACATTTTGCTGTACGGGCCGGCGGTCGTCTGGAAGACCATCCGCTCCCTGCTGCCTTCGAAGGCCGTCCTGCAGGCCCGCTCGACGCAGTCTACGTTTTCCAGCTCCAGTACCCGGGCCTCGAGGTTGCCTCCAAGCGTGATTCGGCCGGCGGCGAGGGCTTTGGCCTTAGCGAAGGTTATGTCGCCGTCGGGCGGCGGCTCGCACGGTTCAAGAAAGTCCGCCCCGCGCTGGATTACCAGCTCCAGCGTGGAGCGGATGTTGCCGTGGCAGTGAACATGCACCACGGCCCCGGCTGCGTGGGCCCGTTCGATTATGGGCTGCTCGAACGGTTGGACCAGAGCTTCATAGACCCTCGGCGACGCCAGCGGCGGCGTAACCCACTCGCACCCGCCCATCCAGACGTAGTCAACATTCCGCTCCGTCAGAACTACGTCCATCGTACGGAGTGTCCTCCCCATGCAGACGTCTGTCAGTTCTTCCAACAGCGGCAGATCGGTCACACACAGTTCCAAAAACATCTCCCGAGGCATCATACCGGCTACGCAGACCATCGGCGAAGAGAGCGACAGCAGAGCGATCCCGCGGTCGGCGAACCAGTCCGGCGGGCTGCTGAGATCCGGCGGGGTAGCGTTTGGGGGCACATCCCACGGGCAGGACCGGATCTTGTCGATGTCTGGCAGCGATTCAACGGGGTACTTGATCGTCCACTCGGTATCGGTGAGTTCGTTGAAGGCGACGACGGCCGTCAGCGGGCCCTTGGGCGTATGGATCTCGGAGGTGACGAGGATGTTGCCGCTCTGCCGATCCCGGCGGACCTGGCGAATGTGCCGGGGGTGTGTAACCAGGTAGCGGTTTAGGCCGGTGGTCGTGCTGATTGCGTGTGTCATCTGCCGATAGATCCGCTCGGCGATTTCGCGCCGGCCGGGGTCGGTGAAGTTTTCCGGCGAGGCGCAGTGGAAGTGCTCCAGCGCCAGGGGGACGCGGTCGGCCTTGCCGCCGCGAATCGTCACAAGCAGTCGCTCTCGCGGAGTCATCGCTGGCCAGCCGCCTGTAGCGTTTCTGATACGGCCATCAGGTTTTCCACCGGCGTGCCGGGGACCATCGCGTCGGATGAGCCGATGATGACCTGCCGGTCGCCCATCTTGGCCAGCAGGTTGTCGCAAAGCTTTCCGACCTTTTCGGCCGACATGCGGCGCAGGTAGTCGGGATCCGGCCCGGGGATGCCGACGATTCGCCCGTCCCAACGCCTGAGCAGATCTGCCGTCTGGTCGACGTTCTCCTCGCCCAGATGCAAACCGTAGATTATGTCGAACTGAGCCGCTTCAATTCCAGCCACGTAGGGCGAAACGTCCTGCCCGCTGGCGTGGTCGAAACACAGCTTGCCGGCGGCATGGAAGATGTCGTTGTAGTCCTTCTGGAAGGGCACGTAGTACTGGCGGTGGAGCTTGGGTGAAATCTGCCGGGCGTCCCAAAGAGCCTCGTGATCGAACACGTGGAACGGCGAGTCGGCTAGGATCTTGACGACCTCGATATTGTTGGCGTGCATGACGTCGATGACGTCCAGGACCTCCTTCGGGATGTTGAAGGACATCACCAGGAAATCCTCCGCCTCGAACAGGTACAGAAGCTCGTGGAACGGGCAGGAAAATCCTGCCCCACAGAAGATGCCCGCCTCATCGATGAGCTCCAGGTTTTTCCGGCCACCTTCGTAGCTGGGCTGGAAGCTCGTGGCCTCCGATATGTACCGGAATACTCTCAGGTCATCGAGCGTCTTGAGCGGTCGCTCGGTCTGGTAGCTCACGTGGGAGACCGTGGAGATCTCACGCCTGGAGGTGAGCTCGCCGACGGGCGTTTTGGTGACGTAGATCGTCTCCGGGCCGTTGTCGTGTTCTTCGCTGACAACACTGCTGTCTATCGTTGCGTTTACCGCCCAGCCCTGGCACCAGCCGAGAAAGGCCGCTCCGATCTTCTCACCGAACGCCAGCCTATAGCGGATACCATCGGGGCCAAGAAAGTAGCGGAACCGTTCGCCCAGGGTCGGATAGCCGTCAGCGTCGAACTTCTTTGTGTCGGCGCGCAGCAGCCTGTCGTAGTCAGGCAGCGACTCGAAGTAGTCGTGCACCATCAACGGCATGAAGATATTCTGCGACACCCGCTTGCTACGGAACGATTCCAGCAGTTGTTGTCTCATAGCACTAGCCCAACCTCCAGAGGTCGGAGTATGGCAGATTTGCATTCCGCGGGCAAGGCTGCGCGCTCACATGCGCCAGACCGGCTTGCCTGAATTGCATCAGCCCCGCCTGTGATGGCACAGGCCCGTCCGGCCTTGGGGATTACGCCGTCGATACTGTCACCGACCACGGCTTGCCCGGCCGGATCGTGCGAGGCCGAGGGAGCGCCACCTCGCCAAAGCCGGACAGTTCGAGGCGACGGAGAGTGAGTTGCCCGTGAAGAACCGTCAGGTCAAGGTCTATCTTATTGCGAGTCTTCTTCTGTCGCAGCGTTCCCCACGCGTAGCCATTAGACCAGAACCACGTGACGGGCTTGGCGGCGCGGACGGGTGCGAACTTTATTGACTTCTCGACCCCTGAGTAGGCAAAGCCCGTGAGCGTGAGCACTGCCGCCCAACTGGCCATCGCGCGGGCGTAGTGATGGCCGCACTCGGCCTCATCGAAGGGGCTGCGTTTCTTGCCGTCGTAGCGTGCGCGGATGGCGCGGATGACCTTCAGTCCGGCGTCGGTCTGGCCTTCCTGCAACATGCCCACGGCGGCGGTGTATTCAAAGCCCGTCATGACCTCTGCGAAATAAGGAAACGGCCGCTTGGGTCGGTTCTTGGGGTAGGCGGCCATCAGCAGCGCCTGCTCTTCGCCGAGCACGAAGCTGCGGAAATTATTGAAATGCCCGAAGAAGTTATCCCGCCAGTTGTACTTCAGTATGCTTCGCAGCGTTTTCCTCACGTGGGCGGGCTTGAGCAAATAGCCCAGTCCGCAGATGTGGGCCATGTACTGGCCGACGAGCTGGTCCACCAGGCATCCGGGCCCGAGCTGAAATGCCGGGTCGCCTATGCTGCTGGGCCCGAAGCCCAGGCCGCCGCGGAACTGGTCCAGGCTCTTTGGCGGACGAACCTGGTGCTCGTAGTACTCGCCGTTGAACAGATTCTCGTCGGCCCATTTGCTTCCATGGTCGAACAATCTGCGACAAGTTGCCGCGAACTCGTCATCGCCGAGGTAGCGAGCCATCTCCTCCCCCGCCCTCAAGGCGCCGAGGTACCAGCCCTGCATCTGCGGGTTAGGGCCGAAGTACTCCACGTCCATCGTGTTGTGCTGACAGCCCTCCATCACGCCGTCGCGGTCTGCATCCCAACCGCCTTCGACCCAGGCGAACGACAGGGCCTTCTTCACCATCGGCCAGAGGCGCCTGAGAAACGCATCGTCACCGCTGAGCTGCCAGTCGCGATACATCTTCATAATGGTGCCCATCTGGCCGTCGGCAGCCGCCGAATGCGACATCTGCGCTCGCTCCAGCGGCAGGGCGACGCGAAAGTTCATCAGGCCGGAGTCCTCCGTGCCGTGCGCGAACTCCACGTCTCGCATGGTCTGGGTGAGCTCGCCGAACAGGAATGCCGTCGCCTGCTCGTAGTTCCACACGTGCGTGCAGGTCCCATCGCAGCATCCGATGGTGTCGGAGCAGCCCTCATAGCCGAAGAAATGCCCATCCGGTGTGCGGAAGCACGTCTGCGTCCGCAGCGTCGATAGATTCGACAAGGCCGCTTCACGCACCTCGGCCGGCAGGTTGCTATCGACAACGGCGCGGACGAACTCGATTGTCTTGTGCTCAAGGGCGGGCAATTGCTTTGCGAGCTGACAGGCGGCATCCCAGGCATTGCGGAACTTCGTAGCGTAGTAGTTGCCGACGCGGTAAGGATCGTCGCAGCCACAATTGTCTGCGCACGCGTCGGCCGGGAGCATCCACCCTCTGCGGTTGGGGAAGTGCCACGTCAACAGGAATGTCACGTCTTTCCGGCCTCGCGGCGGGAGCGTCACAGGTGCGGTCAGGAAGGCTTGCGGGGCATCGTTTCCGGCCGGCTTTCGTGAGTCCAGCTTACCGTCATCGGAGAAATCATCCCAGAATGCCAGTTGAGCACCGCCCCAGCCTGAGCTGCCTTCGGGCGTGTCGAGCCAGTGCGTCCCCTTGCCACGGGCCGTCGTCGTTAGCGCCATCGTGCCGAACTGCTGGCTGTGTTCGTCCACCCCGCGAGACGACATGAAAATGCCGCGCAGACCGTCCGCTGTGCGGAACGCGTTGATGTTGCCCTTGGGCGCGCCGCGAGTGCCATCGGTACCTATGAAGTTGACCACGCTGGCGCAGATCGAAGCCGTCACGCGCTTGTTCGTGCGGTTTATCAGCACGAACCGCAGCACTGCCGCCGGGAACCCACTGGCGTCGGCGTCGGTGGGAACCAGCGGGTTGAACGCCTCAATACGTGCGGTGACCGGCACATCCGGGTCGCTTAACAGCACCTGTCCGAACGGATAGGCCGCAGCGAACTCACAGTTGCGAAATCGGGGCATACCGTGGTTGGGAACCGTAGCGCCGAAGGCGCCCTCGTACAAGCTCTCCGCTAACGGACCTTCCAGCAGTCTGGTGACCGCCTTACCTCCGGCCGAGCGCGCGTACAGCGCGAAGAACCCGCATGTGTTGTCGGCATGCGTCGCCCTGGGCGTAAACCCCTTGGCCGGTCGGTTGACAATCTCCCAGTCGCGAAGGTCGCCGCACCCGCCGAGGGAAACGGTCCCCGTGCCGATTCCGCCAAGCGGCAGGGCTATGCGAGCAATGTGATCGGCGTCGTAGTTGGTCATCACGGGCCAGTTGGGATTGGTTACAACGCGCATAGCTTCTTCTCCTTTGCGATAGACTTGCAGTCAATGCACCATCGCCGTGATTATTCAATCGGCAGGCAGGCAATGCGATGTCAGCTCATCCCACCTGGCGGCGCCACAGATCATAGTAGACCCCCTGCCGCTGGAGCAAGTCGTCGTGGTGCCCCATCTCCACAATTCGGCCCTCGACAATAACCAAGACGATATCGGCCGATCGCGCGACCGACAGGCGATGGGCAATGATAAACGTTGTGCGGCCCCTAGCCAGGCGGTCGACGGCGTCCAGGACCAGCGATTCGCTCACTGCGTCCAGATTGCTGGTGGGCTCATCCATGATCAATATGGGCGGGTTCTTCAGAAACGCCCGCGCGATGGCGATGCGCTGTATCTGACCGCCGCTGAGTCCCACTCCGCGTTCGCCGACAACGGTATCGTAGCCTTGCGGCTGTTCCATGATGAAATCGTGGGCGTTGGCAGCCGTGGCGGCGTGCAGTACTTCATTCTCCGATGCGCCTTGGCGGCCATAAAGGATGTTCTCACGGATGGAACCGGAGAACAGCACTGCCTCCTGCGGCACCAGGCCGATCGCTTTTCGCAGGGACTGGACCGTCACATCGCGCACGTCGCGGCCATCGATGAGAATCCGCCCGCCTTGCACATCGTAGAATCGAGGCAGCAGGCTGAGTGCCGTGCTCTTGCCGCCGCCGCTTGGCCCAACCAAGGCCACGCGACTGCCGGGGGGGATATCGAACGACATGTCATTCAGGACAATCTGCGGCTGGTCTACGGGGTAGCTGAAGCGGACGTTTTCGAAACGGACCGCGGGAGCGAAGTGAAGCTCCAACTCTTCTGCCCCGGGCGAATCCTGGATCTTGGGCTCGGTGTCCAGGAACTCAAAGATGCGATCGGTCGCCGAAACGCCCGTCTGGATCTGCCCGTATGCACCGGTGAGCCACTGAACCGGCGTGAACAGTCGCTGCGTGAAGAGCATGAACGCCACGATATCGCCGCTGGTCGCCGTGCCTTTCGAAAAGCAATACACCCCGTAAAGCAGCACCGCGGCGAATCCCAGGAAACTCGTGCCTTCCCCACCAGCCGTCAGCAAGCCGTTGAAGAAGCTGTGGCGAAGCGAATGCGTTCGGAGTTCCTCGGTGTGTTGCCACACCTGGGCCTCTTCGGCGTGCTCCGCGCCAAAAGACTGCACCTCGCGGATCATGCCGAATCTCTCGTGCATATGGCCTGACATCTGCTCGGTGCTTTCCAGCATGCGCCGGCTGGCCGTGCGAAGAGGGCGACTCAGCAGGTGCGTGGTAATCAGAAACACCGGAAATACTGAGAACGCCACCAATGCCCACAGCCAGTTCAAGTAGAGCAGGATGCACGCAATTGCGATCGTCTGCAATACCGCCTGGCAGGTCACGATGACCCCCAGCTCAATGGATCGCTGGGCGCTCTGGACGTCGGTGATCACCCGCGAGGCAATCGCCCCGCTTGCCCTGGCGGTGTGAAACCCCAGGCTCAGCCGCTGCACGTGGGCGAACAGGCGGTAGCGAATGTCCCGAACTACCGACGCGCTCGCCCGTTCGGGAAGATGGCTCCGGCCGACTGTCACAATCACGTGCAGTATGACAAGACCCAGGTATATCGCTGTCATCGTCCTGAGTTGCTGCCACATTTCCTCCGGCAGCAGCGTCTTATCTTTGAATGCGGCCTCGGCGTAGTTCGTAACCGATCGAGCATACAGAGGCATATAGGTGGACATCGCCATCCGCAGCAATGAGGCGATCAGCGCCACCAACATCAGTTTCCAGTACGGCAGCGAGTAGGATATGAACCGCCATAAATTGCGCATCACACTAACCCGCAGATAGCGAGAATCCACAGTGCAATATGGGCCACGATGAAAGTCACAGCATAGGGTAGGCTTTCAAGTCGGGACCGTCAACGAAACAACGACTGGCGAGTACGGACGCGCCGCCGAAACTGCCGACGATGTCCGCCGATGGGCGAAGTGAAGCGGGCGTACACGCCATCATAACGGAGAGAAATGGCGACCGCCCAAACAAGATCGGAGCATTCAAGACAGGCTTAGTCCTTTAGAATCCAAACTGCTCAGGCAGAGCCGGTGTCGCGCCTGGCTGCGTGCAGACGTAGCCGGCCACTTGCTCCGCCCGATCATGGACGCTCGCCAAGTCGCCCTCAAGCAGCAACCCCATCGCAACGGCAGCGGTGAATGCATCGCCTGCGCCAACGCTATCTACGACCTTGACCTTGGAAGCAGGCCTGCGGCTCGTCTGCTCAGGCGTCATTAGCACGCTGCCGGCGGGCCCGCATGTGAGGATCACAAGGTGCAGTCCAAACCGTTCCAAGAGGCCTTGCATCGCCGCATCGCCTTCAGGCGGGAGGTCCAGCAGACCGCAGACCACGGGCAGCTCTTCATCGTTGAGTTTGACGACATCGGCTGCTTCGAAGGAGCCCACCAACACCTCGCGGCTGAAGTAGTTCTGTCGCAGATTAACGTCACATATTCGTAAACACTCCGGCTGCGTCGCTTCAAGAAAGCGTCTGATCGTCTCTCGCGAGACTTCCGATCGCTGCGCCAGCGAGCCAAAGCATACAGCGTCGGCCCGGCGAGCCAATTCGGACATCACATCATTGAACGGTATGAAATCCCAGGCGACGTTCCGGTGGATTGTGAAGGTGGGCTTGCCGGAAGCGTCCAGTTCAACCGTAACCGTTCCGGTCGGCTGGGACGGGCTGATCGCAACGGCCTTGTCGTCCAGGCCGGCGGCGCGCAAACGCCGTCTAATCTCCCTGCCAAGGTCATCGTCACCCACGCAACTGGCGACCGCGCCGCGCCCGCCCAGCCCAGAGGCATGAAACGCCACATTGGCCGGCGCCCCGCCGAGCTGTCTGCCCCCGGGCAGCATGTCCCACAGGACCTCGCCAAGTCCGACGATGACGGAGCAGTCTTTGCTGCGTTTGTTCATCGATATCTCCAGCCGCCGCTAATCCATGTTACCACTGCGACAGACCTTATCCGCCAAGCCCTGCAAGTGGGCGTCGCCCCTGGCCTTATCTTCGACAATCATGATTTCAAGTTTGCGTAAGGTTTCGGTGGCCATCTCACTCTTCGGTAAGCTGCAGAGGACCCGCAATGATAGGCAATCGCCGGCGGTCTGGGAAGCCCGACGCGAGAATACGGTGCATTGTTCATCTTCGACAGCAATTTATTTCGCGAACAATTCGAGTTGGACTCATCTGGATGTCGCGAGTTCAAAGCTATAAAATATTGGTTTTGCATTCCATAAACCATGACGCAAGGCATTAACAAGCTTACATCGATGGTGCTCACAAGAGGACTCGGTTTGGCCGCTGTTGCCGTCCGGCAGCGGCTTAGCCACACCACCCGGGCACTGCAGCATCGTAACTACAAGCTGTTCTTCTTCGGCCAGGGGATGTCGCTTGTCGGGACATGGATGCAGCGGGTCGCTTTGGGATGGCTGGTTTACCGGCTCACGGGTTCAGTTCTCCTGCTGGGGGTCGTGGGCTTCTCCAGCCAGATATTCACATTTCTCGTCGCGCCGTTCGCCGGCGTGTTGGCCGACCGCACCGACCGCCGCAAACTGCTGGTGGTGACCCAAACGTTTGCGATGCTTCAGGCCTTTGTGCTTGCTGCGCTGACGATCGCCGGCGTGGTGACCACCTGGCACATCATTCTGCTCAGCGCCCTGCTTGGACTGGTCAATGGGTTTGACATCCCCATCCGACAGTCATTCGTTGTGGAGATGCTGGAATCTCGTGAGGATTTACCGAACGCCATCGCCATGAACTCTTTCCTGGTCAACGGCGCCCGAATGGTGGGGCCTTCATTGGCCGGAGTGGTAATCGCCGCGGTGGGAGAGGGCACCTGCTTTCTGCTCAACGGCGCGACGTTTGTGGCCGTCATTGCGGCCCTGCTGGCCATGCAGCTTAGCGCCTCGACTTCAAAGAAAACCCACAAGACGCACGTGTTGCACAACCTCTGCGAAGGGTTTGTCTATGCCTTCGGATTCATGCCCATAAGGGCGATTTTGCTGCTCTTGGCAGCAGTAAGCTTGCTGGGAATGTCCTACGCCGTCCTCATGCCTATCTTCGCCAAGGAAATCCTCAATGGCGATGCGAGGACTCTGGGCTTCCTCATGGCCGCCAGCGGGATTGGCGCGATAGGCGGTGCGGTGTTCCTCGCTTCGCGCAGGAACGTCCGCGGATTGGGCAAAGTCCTGGCTCTGTCGGCAGCTTTGTTCGGAGCCGCTCTGGTAGCGTTCGGCTACTCGCGTAACTTTTATCTCTCCCTCGGCCTGATGGCTGTGGCGGGCTTCGGCATGATGGTCCAGTTCGCCGCCAGCAACTCGCTGATACAGACTATAGTGGACGACGACAAACGCGGAAGGGTAATGAGCTTCTACGTCATGGCCTTCATGGGCATGGGACCATTCGGCAGCCTTCTTGCCGGCTGGCTGGCCAAGGTTCTGGGGGCGCCCGCCGCGGTGGCTGTCGGCGGCGCAGGCTGTATACTGGCCGCCGGACTTTTCGCAACCTATCTGCCCCTGCTGGGAAAGTTGGTCCATCCCACGTATGTCAGCCTGGGTATCGTCCCCATCGAAAACAACGGCGGCCCGACGATGGGCATGACCTCACCTTGGGACGCCAAACTGTGAGCGGCTGGACATTCCGCTGTCTGCAGAACGGCTGCACTTCCCGAAGCATCCGCTCGCTGCCGCTGCACCGCGTCAGGTCGATATTGATGATCTTGCGAACCATCCGGGGCCCCTGTCCAAATGACTAATTGAGATTATGTCCCCGACATGCTGCTTACTTCTGCCGCATCTATACTGCATCTCGCGGCCCGCTCGTACCGCGTGTAATCCGGCGCCGCCGTGGGATCACCATTCACGAACCATCGAAAGCCCACGTTCGGATTGGCATTCACGGGCGCATCGTCGGGCAGACGCGCAATGAAGCTCGCCCCTGCAAGGCCGATGAATGGGGCAACGTCCTCACCCGAGAACACCGTACGTTGCACACGTCCCGGCGAAACGGAATCCGCGAGTTCGACGGCCGCCTGCACAGCCCAAGTCAAAGATAACCTCATGATTACTCTCCTTCGTGCGACATTATCCATGCCCACGCGAACGTTGGCACCTGCCTCTCTCAATCAATTACCCCGGGCCTTGACTTTCATTTTCATGATGGCTGTACGCCATGCGGCTGCGTCGTACTCGTGGTCGACGCCAAGGATGTCTTTGAGACGGGCTCTCGCCAGCGTGCGAATCGGTTGGCTTCTGCACTCATAAATTGTCTGCAATATCAGCCCTCTCGTTTCAGACCATTCCCCCTCGCCTTCCTCCTGCAAGAGATAAGTCAAGGCCAGCAGCACGGAACGGTCGACCTCTTCGGGCAATGAATCGATTACTGCTGCAACAACGGCAAGCTCAAAAGGACGCCTTGCCGCCTGGCGATACTGCGCCGCCTCATCGCCGGCTGGAGGCATCTGTGATTGAACAAGGAGCAGGACCACCCAAGAGGCCATGTATTTGTTTTCTGCTAGCTTTCGCGCCGCAGCGCGCCTTTCCTGCAGGGAATCGTTCCCCAACCCCGCAGCCACAGCATATAGGGGCTGCCCGGATAGCCGTGCGGTTTTAGGTCGGGTTGCGTTGGTGGCGATATTGTGGTTTTGCTGAACTGATGTCGATGACGGCGAACATGCATCTGTCGCCATCAGTACGGCAAGGCTCGTCAATACTACACTACTCGTCAGGAGGTGTCTGATCATTCTTCTTCTGGCGGCCATAGCACGCTCCATATGAAATTCTCATGTGCCTTCTCAAGGTCTCCAGAAAACAGGTATCCAAACCAATAAGCATCATGCGCTGCGAGATTAGGAAAGAATCCGCCGACTGTGCACCACGTTTCCTTTTTTCCCCAATTTAGGGCGTAGTCCTTAGTGTTGGCAGCAAGATGTGAAAGCTCGTGCAGGAAAGCTGCGCCCTGTTCCTTTTCCGTTCTGCTGCCCTCGAAATATGGGGGGCAGAAGTGGATGCTCCTAGCAAAATGTTTCTTCACATATGAGGTCGTGTCTTCGTCGCACTTCTTTTCGCATTCAACAGGTATCCCCGAATCGAACTTATCCTGCATGGATTTGATCGTCACCATCATGTCTCGCCGGTAGTTGATATATGGTGTCTGTGCCTCGTGCGCCACTATATCCTTACGCCGCCCCTTCGCAATAACGTAATTCTCAAGCACCCAAGCATAAGTGTACCTATCCACCGCGTCCTTAATCTCGGCCAGCCTTTTTTCAGCCCCGTCGTGCGCTGCCTCGATGACTTGCTTTTGCTCATCGCTGCAGCACTTGAACTTGGTGATTGTCAGCCCCATCGGGTCCACATATCGCGTCGGTCCGCTCTTGACGTACTGGTACAGGCTCATCCCATCGATGTAGCCGAGGGGGTCGCGTTGCTGCCAGCGGCCGGTGGCGATGTTGAGGCTTCGGTTGCGGACGTGGTGCATGCAGGAGACCAGGTCCCACTCGTAGCCGTGGAACATCCCGGGAACCGTCCAACCGATGATTGTGCCCTGGTAGAGGAACAGGCCACCGGCTCCGTGCGATCCGGCTGCGGCTATGTCGCCGTAGGGGGAGTAGTCGCAGGCCAGGCCCATGGTGGCGTCGGGCAGGAGTGTGTAGCGGGTGGAGTAGCCGGCATCCTGGAGGTAGAACTGCCGCGTCTCCAGGCCGGAACCCTCCATCCCAAGGTCCCCGCCGCCGTAATCAGTCTCGTAGGCCAGGTCGTCATCCTCATCGCGGATAAGGAGTGCATCGATGTACCGCGCGCAATCCGCCGCGGCGGACATGCCCTTACGGTCGGCCGACTGCGAGTTGTTCCTCATTATTCATGATTATTGATGCCTACACGAACGTTGGCACCTGCCTGCCGCAGGTGGGTTGCATGCTAACCCACTGTGCCCACGGTGGACGTGCATCTCCGGTCCATCCTGGCTTCGTTCTATTCTGGAACCTCGATCTCCAGGACCTCGAACTTCCGATCATCGTCAGTCACTCTCAGCCTAATCCGGGCGTAGTTCACAAGCTTATCTCCCGCCACCCGGGGTTTGGAATGAATCGCCGCCCAGAAGATGCCATGTTCTTCTGTTCGGGACGTGCCTCCGGTTACCACGGTCAGATTGTCCCACCCGACCTTGCGCACAATTGCCGAGAGCTTCTTCTGCTCCGGGGTTCCGCCATTGTCGTCGATCGACTGGACGTATTCTTTCAAGAATGGCCCCGTCCAGACCATGATGAACTGCATTCTGTCAGAAATACTGCCTTCCGGACGCTTTGGCCGACAGCCCCCCCCCACGCCCAAGACAAGCACGGTCGCTGCCAGAAGGGCACATCTGCTGACGATCTTCATCCGTGACATCGTGATTCTCCTTGTGCTTTGCGCTGGTGCCTTGTCCCCAGCTGCTACGCGCAGCCTTCCAGCACCCATGGACATCCGATCCTGTCCGACGATCAGTCGGTATTGTTGCACTTGACATTGAACAGCTTGTGGCCATCCCCACCGCCATCACCTCGTACCCTGATTTCCGGCGCGAAGGCCGCGTTCGTGAACATGATACTATTCACATACTCTGCCTGCAACTGGTAGGCCTTTAGGACTAGGGACCACTTCACCCATATCTCGACGGTGTCGTTGTTATCTCCTGCCGTAAAGGACTCCTTACTCGCATCGTATGTCGCTGTAATAGAGGTCTTTCCGTCATCGCACTCACAGGAGAACGTCACGGCTAAGCTGGCCCCTATTGGAACGGGGTTGGCCAGGTCCAACTCCTCTTCGGTGATGTGTCCATTCACCCAGCCGCTGCCAAGCGAGTCATCAGGTGACCATGGATCGACCTCGCGCAACTCGACTGTAAAGACACCGGTTATGTTTACGGGGGAGGCAATGCCAGGCGCCGGTGGAATAAAGGTTATGTCATTCACCAGCTGTTTGAGAGAGTGCCGTGCGTCCTTGACCTCTGTGCCAAAGTTAATCTCGATCTCATCACCTTCGGCCCAGTCTTCGTCCGGCTTAGGGCCGCTGGCCAGGTCATAGATAGTCACGGCATTGAACAGCGCGCCAACGGCCGTGGCCCCATACATCACTCCCTGAACAACGGCGCCGGCGACGGTGCCCGTCGGGTCAACAAGAAGCCCTGGGTTGCTCTTGACATACTCATACAGATTCATGCCGTCCTGGTAGCCGCCGGCGGGGACGTTTTGGTCGAGGGGGTAGCGTTGCTGCCATCGGCCGGTGGCGATGTTAAGGCTTCGGTTGCGGACGTGGTGCATTCCGCAGGTGAGGTCCCACTCGTAGCCGTGGAACATCCCGGCACCGTCGAACTTACTATGGCGGCCCAGTAGCAATCCCGTGGGCAACAAGTTGCCCAGCCTACTTACTGCCGATGGGGGCGGGGTCCGCTCGCTCCACAACAACAATCCGCGTGCGTAGCAGCTTGTCCTCCGTAGCTACAGCGAAGGAGGAAGCCACGAAGGCTGCCAACTCGACCGATCCCGTGGGCAACAAGTTGCCCACCCTACTTACTTTCAACAGAGCAGGTCTGTCCTCTGTTTCTACAACTTACTCACATGGTTTCTCCTCACTACGGACTGTTGTAACCGTTCCCTCCCGGGATACTTCCTTCATATACAATCCAGGAGAGGCTTGCAATTGCACTTGGGATTCTGCCAGCCCACCTTCCGGATTTGCCGGAAAGAACACTGTTAAATCAACCGCAACGGAAGTCTCTATAAACACATTGACAGCGCCTTTATCTTGCGGGGACATGGCGGCCTCTATCTTGATACGATGCTTACCGCCTTCGGCTAGCAGACCGAGATACCTGATACCGTCACGTTCCTCGTGAAAAGCGAGACTTCCTCCGCCAAATGGACGCTCAAGGGCCAGTTGAACACTCAACTGGGCGCCCTGCTTAGGGACGTAGATTGCAACGCGTGCGGGCGCACCCACCTCCCGACTACCACCATTATGGGACACGGGCATGCATGCAATCAAGAAAACCATCGTCGTGGCAAGTATTCGTTGAAGCATCGTCAGTCTCCGCATGTAAGTTAGTCGGCAGCTTGGATAGAAGGTCCTTCGTCTCCTGGCAACGGATCGTCGTCCGGATTCTCCCACCCCCCGTGCTCCACACTATCTCGACCGATGACTTGCAGTAGCCCATAATTATATTGGTTCGCTGTAGTGTATGGTAGCGTAAGAGCACTGTATACTTTCTCCACCACGAGATTTCCATTCTTGTTCGGTTTTTTTTCACTGCAGCAGCAATCTACAACTATATGGTACGTCTTGTATGCAAATGTGTTTTCCCAGTACCTTGTCAAAGGAGTGGCAAACGCGAGAGGGCCTATGCCAATGGTCACGCCAGCCTCATTCTTGTCGAGCCACTTTACCGCAAAGGTCATGTCCTGTTTGGTCCCCGTCTCACCTTCTGCACAATTCTTGGCTGTCACTTGAAAGTCCCTCACCTCCGATAAAGACGTCACTACAATCCCAACGACGGCTAGGGTAAAACCAGTACGATCCAGTCCTGTTTGGTTGGACTTTGTAACGGTGGGTAGCTGGATTACTTTCGCCTCCGCGTCTTTAGTACATTCCCATTGCATTTCCACAGTATACTCCATCTTTTTTCGTGTGTCACCGGCCGGTGTAATTGCCCAGTATCCTGTGTCAGACCATGTATTTAACCCCGTCGGGTCTATCGCCCTATCTGGGGCGCTCTTGACGTACTGGTACAGATTCATGCCGTCGGCGTAGCCGAGCGGGTCGCGTTGCTGCCAGCGGCCGGTGGCGATGTTGAGGCTTCGGTTGCGGACGTGGTGCATTCCGCAGGTGAGGTCCCACTCGTAGCCGTGGAACATGCCCGGCACTGTCCAGGCCACGATGCCTCCCTGATAGATGAACAGGCCGCCGCCGCCTCCGTGCGATCCGGCTGCGGCTATGTCGCCGTAGGGGGAGTAGTCGCAGGCCAGGCCCATGGTGGCGTCGGGCAGGAGCGTGTAGCGGGTGGAGTAGCCGGCGTCCTGGAGGTAG